>Ga0209831_1001024_pt1 | contig 26444 bp, 9 predicted proteins | sample Maine_Asex4_meta_FD_187451 | JGI IMG/M metagenome (GOLD analysis project Ga0209831, IMG submission 187451) | Marine algal microbial communities from Maine, USA - Maine_Asex4_metaG (SPAdes) (version 2) | ecosystem: Host-associated > Algae > Red algae > Unclassified | place: Maine, USA | collected... | reverse complement strand
GTATATGTTCTTTCTATCTGTTTTATAAAATTTACATCGCATAGTGTCTCTATAGTTTCACTTAATAATACAGGAGTAACAGGCCCATCACAGTTATCTGTAAAATCTGGTCCTGTATAACTATTCATAACGCCACAATTAAGAGATATGACATTAGGATCTGGGCAATCAGCTACAGGTCCTAACTTATCTTCTACTGTAATGAAACCCCAACAAGAATTTCCACTATTTGTATCCATTATCTTAACACTCAACTGCTCACCTATAAAATCACCAGTTACTAGTGGACTTGTAGGTATAGTGTTTTCGTGATGATCTCTTACTATAGCTATAAATCTTCCGCCAACACAAGATGTGCTATCCTTAAGAATCATGGCTGGTGTGATAAGAGCTTCACAATCAAGATCTAAAGATACTTGTGTAGAGCCATTACATGCTAGGGAGCATTGAGCTGATACTTCTGTACTGAATGCACTGAGTATTAGGAGAGTCGAATATATAAAGCACTTCGACTTAGATGCTAGTTTGTTCAGATTCAAAAACTTCATGAGATCCTCTTTTAAAATTTACTGTTTTGGATTTTTGCTCAAAAGCATTTCCAAATGATTAAATATTAATTCCAGTAAGGATCTATTATTCTTTCTATGTAGTAGGTGGTATCCTTTAGATTACTGAGAGATAATCTAATCGATAGGCAAATGTAGACAAATAGTAATAGCTAGTTGTAACTCATATTAGTTAATTTTCATATATGTTTTTTTTAATATAAAAAAAGCCCCCCTTCATAAATGAAGAGAGGCCATCCCAAAAACCGATTTTATTCTAGTACTATTCGATTATAATCATCTTCTTAGTAGCTGTGAAATCTCCGCTATCTAATTGATAGTAGAATACTCCAGCTGCACCAAAATCGGACTTACTCAATTCTAATTCATTATAACCTTTTGCGTAGTTGCCTTCTCTCACACTTAATACTTTTCCAGTTACGTCAAGTACAGTAAGAGTAGCAGCTCCCGCTTTAGGTAATTCAAATCCTATAGTTGTTCTATCTGTGAATGGGTTAGGCTCGTTCTGATAAAGAGCATAATCACCAGCCGCAGTAGTACCATTTCTAAGATCAATATTTACTATATCTAAGTTTTCACCTACATAAGCTTCAGCTCTTGTTACACTACTATTAAGATCTAGTATCTCAGATAATAAACCTGAAACTGTAGACTTAAATGTCATAGTGAATAAATCACCGTCACCACTGATTGGTGTTAAACTATTCCAACTTGTAGATACTTTGTTTCCAAGAGCACCAAAGTTTGCATTAGATACTTCAATCATTCCTGACTGAACATCCATCAATTCTAATCCTGTAGTTCCTAAAGTAAATTGATATCCGTATAGATCACTCATAGACTGACCTGAAACAACTATCTCAACTACTTCACCAACTGTAATATTTCTATCAGCATATGTTACATCAATAGTTGCAGCAGATCTGCTTTCAGTAGTTGTAGAAGTTAAATTAGCTACAACACTTTGATTTACATCACCAATCTTAACACCTACGAAGTCTTCGTCCATTCTATCAACTGTAAGGTTGTAGATATCGATCTCTTCTTTGAAATCGAAAGGATTAGACATATCAACAGTAGTAGAAGCATCTACAAATCTCCAACTTGAATTATCTGGTAATTCATCATAGATACCTAAGATTAACTTTCTTAACTCAATAAGGTCAAGTGCTGTTATCGTCCCGTCATTATTAACATCTGCAGCAATCATCTTATAAGGGCTATCTAACTGTACAGAGTTCAATATATGTCTCTGAATAATTATGATATCCAATGTAGATACACCATTAAGGTAATCGTCATTCTTAGCAGGTGTTACCTGGAAATCATTACCCATTGTATTAAAGTTAAATGCATAACTACCAATATTGTCAGTCATATCATTCATCTCATACTGATCCAACATATCCTCATTGGTCACATCTACTTCCTCTACTGTCTCACCAAATTCTGTTACGATCTTACCAGCAATGCTTCCAGTTCCTGTAGTAGGAGTACAACCATCTGGATTATTATCTATCAGTCTTAGATTAACTAAGCAGAAATCAAAGTTGCCACAAGCATCCCATACATATACAGGTACAGTTATTACAGCATTGTTAGATCCTGCTAAATCATCACATGTGAAAGCTCTTGCAGAAGATCTTCTTGACGGTATGTAGTCAGGATCATTCTCTGGAGCGACATCTGTAAATGTATATCTAAGGTCTTCGAAAGAAGTACAATTGTCAAAACTTCCAAAGTCAAAATCAATTGCCCATAATTCTACATTAGACACTTCTGGACCTGCTCCATCAGGATCAGCCATTAATGCAGTACTTAAGTTAACACAATAAGGTGTAGGTGCTTTCTTATCCTGAACAGTAAAGAAACTCTCAGTAGAAGTAACATTACCACAACCATCATATACTTTCCATACAACTCTATGTTGTGTTTCACCACAATCAGCAGGTATAGCATCAGGAATATTAATCATGTACTCAAATCCTGGAGAAGTTGCAAAATCGACAGCGTTATCTACGCCGAATCCATTTCCTACTCTTACATCAGGAATTAAGTATCCATAAATTGCTATGTTATCATCTGCATTGTCCTCTGACCATAAAGGGTCAATTGTAGTATTTAAATCAGGAGCAACAAATGAACTCCACTCTCTATCAAATACCCAATCAGCTCCTATATCTACATATACATTCCACTTCAACCACTGGCTCGGACATGCATTGGCTATAACTTCACCATCTTCATCAAGAGTAGTGTCAAATGCTGTTGCCTTAGCAGTTGCAAAACCTACGCAAGAACCATCAGTAGGATTACCAGAACCTGATCCACCTGGAACAGCAGGGAACATATCATTAGCCGCAGTTACCATAGGTGGGTAAGGATCTAATAATTTTCCTATCACAGTCCATGTCCAAATTCCTTTACTATCTATACTATTAGGATCATACTGACACCAGTCAATTACAGTATAAGTATTAATAATCTTTCTACAAGCGTCACCTTCAAAGAAGAATGTATCACTATCTAAAGACCAACCAACTAAACTACAATTAGCATCAACCCATACTGGTTCTTCACATAATGCATCTATACAATCCATACCAACCTCTGCATAATCTGGATATGCAATTCTTGGCTCCGGAACTAAGATGATATCAGTACCAGCTATTTCATTACCTCTTCCGTCACCATCACAATCTGCAGAACCATCATTGTTTGCAATATTAATAAATGCATTTCTACTATAAGGCCAGTCAATTACTGGACAAATTTCACCTTCATCTGCACAATCACCGTCATCATTAAGATCTAATCCATTACCTACAAATGTTGTTGTTGGCTCAGATAAAATAATAACTTGCTTACATCTGACAGATGTACCTTCTATAGACCACCATCTTGTAATAGGACCAAAATGACAAGCTTTATTGAAGAAATCCTCCCCTACAAAACCATTAGCCGTGTAGTTAGCAATTACTCCATCACCATTAACGTCATAACACATGCCTACCTCATTCACAGTACTGTTGCCTACGAAACCAGCAATCTGTTGGTCGTTATTGACATCTAAACCGCAGTAATCAACATATACAGTATTAAGATCAGCACAAGTAGATCCAGCAAAAGCAGCACCACCAGTAAGTGTTAGATCTGTCTCATCCATTTCACATGTAATCTTTGCTGTCGGAGGACAAGTAATTGTTGCACCGAATTTAGCTTCTACTCTAACAGTTGCCCAAGTAAGAGAGAATTGATCTCCTTGGTTACCAGGTATACCGTCCATATTAGCATCATCCCATACACCTAGCTCTACTTCTATAAGAGCATAATCAGGCATACCGTCTCCATCTACGTCAACTCCTGAACCAGCGAATAAATCACTACAACAGAATTTAACGTATTCACCCTCATCATCATCATGCTCATCATGATTTCCTGGCTGATCATTATCGCTTAATATATCACCACCAGCAATAGGTTGTTCTCTTTGAGCAAAGAATGTCGCATTATTATTGTGACGATCTCCCGCTATATTATAAACTAAACCTAAAGAACCACAATCATTGATGTTGCCACCTTGTGCAGCAGTCCGTGTTTCTGAATCAGTTCTTCTGACGGCTAATCTTACTGGACCACAATCACCATCATGTGAACCATTATCTACGCTTGTAGCAAATAACTTAGCAACACCTCCATCTGGATCAGAAGGAGAAGAAGTTAAGTTAATAACTATATTTTGAGTTGCAGTAGCTACAGGAGCCGTTGCATCTATTACTGTTACTAATAATACTTCATTAGTAATGTTACCGCAACAATCCTCAGCTGCATATATATATGTAGCAGGTTCCATTGACTTAGGTAATCCGTATACTCTCCACTGACCATTCTCGAATACAGGAGAAGCATCTTGTGAAGTAGATGTGCCAGGAGCACCATAAACAGTGTATGTTACATTTTCTGAGCAATTATCTCTAAGGTGCTCAGGAACTGGAAGGATGAAACTTGCAGCACAACCCCAAGGACTAGCACTTACTGTTATTTCATCAACTAAATCAATTTCAGGAGCTTCTGTATCCTTAGCATTAAGCACTTGTACAAAGAGATCTGAAGTCATACCTGTACACCAATCTAATGCTGTCCAAGTTCTAAGAATTTTACTATTACCTGCACAACCTACACCACATGCTTCGATTACTTGATCGCTGAATGTGAAAAATAAGTTACAAGCATTATCTATGAAATTTTCTTTAAGTGGACCGAAACCTCTATCGTTAAAATAGTAAGGGAAAGCACAAGATACACCTACTGAATTTGCATTAGCAGCATACTCATTTGGATCTACACTTGGCAACATCGGATTCTCAGCCATCCATTGTGCTCTACATCTTTCGTAGATAGCATCTGGACTTGTATCTGCTCCACATGTCAAATCAACATTAGCATCTGGCCAAAACCAAGTACCATCTAATCCGTCTAAACCAATTCTACTTACATTAATTATCTGCTCACAAGTACCAGAGTTACCGGCTGCATCAGTTGCAGTATAAACTCTTTGTATTTGTACAGCTCCTGCACATTCATCACCTTGTAAAGGTAGGTCGTCAAAAAATACATCAACAGCGCCACAACCAAAAGGACTTTGGCCTGCTAAATAATCAGCTACTGTAAATCCAGTAGCGACTAAAGCGCAAGCAGATGAATTATTATTAAGTATTAAACTTACTTCATTAACTACACCAGGATCTAATGTTGCATTATCAGCTATAGTAAGAGTCCACGTTCCAGATGCTGGAGTTCCATATGCACTTGCAAAAGCAGGATTGGGTATAAAACCTGCTAAGAAAAGATTATTTCCACCAAATGAATAATCTGCACAAGCACCAGAACTTGTCCCTTCCTCATCTGCTATAAAATCTAAATTATCAGTTCCTCCGCAAAATCCACCCCATAGAATATGAGAAGTGCCAGCAGGAGTTGTAAGAACAATATTCAAATCACCAATAAAAGTGTGCTCTATATCAATCTTTACATTGATATCTTCTATCAGACAAGCTGCACTTACAGGAATCTCAAAAGTAGTAGAAGTATTATCCATAATTTCGAATCCAGCTGGGGCCAACTGTATTGGCAACTGCGGATCTTGTATTAAAATCTCAGGAATATCAGAACTTAAGCAAGTAACGAATAAGTCCTCACATTCAATAGTCGGACTCAACTTATCCTCGACTACGAAAGTACTCCAACAAGAATTATTCTCAGGATCACATATATCTGTAACTGTTGCTGTGTAGGTACCTGGACTTAAGCCTACTAATTGACCACCTAATAAAGGTGTCGTAGGGTCAGAACTCAAAGTAACCGTGTAACATTCGTCATAACAAGCATATGGTCCACCTTCTAAGAAAAGGTCAGCACCAATGAATGCTTGACAATTATCGTCTACTGATATATTAATTTGGTCATTACAAGCCAATGCTGTAACTGGGTTAGCCACACCATTAACGATTACATCAAATTCACATATAGCTGTGTTCCCAGATGCATCAGTCACAATAAATGTATTCGTTGTCGTTCCTATAGGGAATTCACTACCAGAAGGCAGACCAGCAGTTTGTTCAAGTGGGAACTCATATGATACTGTGCCTTGCCAACAGAAAAAATCAGCATTAAAAGTGCTAAACAGACCCACAGAGATAGATACTCCTTCTAATTCTAAATTTCCATCACTGAAAGTAGGACATCCAGATAAATCTTGATAAAACAAAGGATTAGCTCCACTACAGTTTATCGCTACCCCAATTGTTTGTCCTGCTGGAATCACAATAGGATTGGTAAGATTCAGTACAGTTGGGACAAAAGCAGTACTACCAGAATAAGGAGCAGAATTAGTCAAATTCCACACAGAAGCATTTGTTTGATTCCCAACGACCCCACCTGCTGTTGTATACACATCACAAATTCCAGCACCGCCAGTATTCAAGAAATGTGTAAACTCGGTTACATTCATAGAAGTAGCGGATGTGTTACTTAAATTAAAGTATATAGTACCAGAACCTACAGGAGGTATAGTAGTAAAGGCAGGAGCCGTATCATCGGTAACCATTCCGGTAAGTGGGCAATTATCTATGGCATCAACAGCAAATGTTGCATTACCTGTACAATCACCACCATCTAAGTTTATTGTAATATCAGCAGTAGGACATGATGTAAATACTGGTGCTTCCGTATCCTCCACTGTTACAAGTGTAATACAAGTTGAGGAATTACCATTCTCATCAGTCACTGTAAACGTAACAGGTGTAGTTCCTACAGGAAAAGTATCATCTGCACCTGAACCAGTCATTACTCCATTGAAGTCATTCATTACATTAAATGCTGCAGCTGTAACTGGACAATCATCCATAATGTCAGATGGTAATATGTCATCTACATCTACGAAAGCCCCGCATACTCCTGGATCGTTAGATACAGTAACATCAGCTGGACAATTAAAGGTAGGAGCCATAGGACCTACACAACCTGCAGCAACCAATTCTACACCAGTTGCAAGAGCTACATCACCTCCACAACTATCGTCATCTGTATTTGTAGTTATGAAAACATCAAACATGTCTCCAGAGTTTCCTAAGGGACCTGTGTTAAATGTATTAACAGCACCTGCTGCGCCTACACCAGAAAATGTCATACAGCCCATACCTCCTGGCATAACTCCAGTAGGACAAACTTCTATATCATAACTCGTGCCTGCACCTGCCCAACAGATGTCAATTCCACCTTCCATATCTGCCATTATTGATACAGCTGCAGCAGTAAGCTCCATACATTCGGCAGGATCCATCGTTGTTAGAATTACTTCAAATTCGAAAGAGGCAGTAGACCATCGGTCTGACCACTCTATTATATATTCTACACCTGCAAAAACCGGTATTGTCTCAGTAGAACCAAAGGTCCCAGGACAACCGTCATCGTCAGCACCTACACAACCAAGATCAACTGGTCCAGTAGGGCAATTCAAAACTGCACCTATACCTAACGAAGTATCAGTGGTGTTAGGGTCATTACAACTACTAACAGTCATCGTACCAGATGTCGCAGGAGTGAAAGAATAAAATTGGGCCATTGCCCCATTAGCACACACTACTGGATCATTATACATGCCAGCAGGCACGACAATGGGAGGAATTGTAGTGGTAGTAGAAGTGGGTCCCGGTATAATGGTTTGACCACTTCCAATGCCTGCAATTAGCAGGAACGAGAATATTAAACAAAAGTTAGATAATATCTCTCGTCGAAAAGAAAAATTATTCATTTTCATGAGATTGAGTTTGTTTTTTAATTATAATCGAATAAAACTTATTTGGAAATTTTTTCACGTAGGAGATTTAAAAAGATATTGTCCCTACTATTTATAGTAGTACCCAATACGTCTAATGATGCTTTTACATAATAGTCTGTTGCCACACCAAACGGTCCAGAATTTGAACTCTGACTAATACCAATTGGCTGAACTAAATTTGCCCCAGTTGTCGTAACCATTCCTTGCTTTACAGCCTTCTCGAAAACCAATACAGTATTAGCCTGAAGCTCAGTAATAGTCTGAGCGTCAACATTAATGTCTCCGTTTCCGTTAGGTAAAAGTTCGAGATAAAACAATTTGATCGCCTGAGTCAGTTCCTGACCTTCCAAGAGGGAGACCTTGCTGCTCGTCGTCGTAAGTGTTTGCGCTGTAGCTTGGGAACCAAGGAGTAGCACAAAACTGAATACTAAAAAGAATAAAATCTTTTTCATGAGATTGAGTTTAAAAAATTTTTAATCAAATAATACTATAAATAAATAGGCACCATACATCTGGGGATGCCTCGGTTTCACTTAGAATAACCTTAATAAATTATTTGATGAGTAGAAGGGAAGGATTTCGTCTTTTCTTCGTCTAATTCTCTTTCAAATAAAAGCTTAGTGTAAAATATGCAACTAGCATACTTTTCAACTGTACAAAGATAGTTTTTCAATTGAGGACAATAGTACCAACGGATTGGTATATTTCATATATATTTTTTTTTTAATATATAATATCTGCACCTCAAGCACTTTAGTTACAAGGGAACTATCATAACCCTTGTAATTTCATTGAATTTAATTATTCATCATATCGTCATCCATCATCATATCCTTCTCTATAGAAGAAGACTTAGACTGACCTATATCTATTCTTATAGATAATTCGTGTGATCCATTGTTATACTGCTGGAACTCATGTCGGCTTGCATTATAAGCATAGGTAAAATTGAGTGTATTCATACCAAAGCCTATAAGGAAGCCAAGTTTCTCGTCTGCGCCAACAGTATATGTGATACCACCTCTAAGTCTATCTTCTAAGAATCTCGCTAAAACATTAATATCTGCATGGAAAGGGACATTCATTAGTTTCTTCACATACAATGAAGGCTCTAAGATAATACCAGCCTCTAATTCATCGAATATGTAACCTGCATGTAATAGATAACCTATTTCTCTATCTACTGTGCTAACATCATCATCTATACGTGAGCTTACTAGTGAAGGTAGTGCTAATCCATAGGTAAGCCTCCCATTATATATACCTTCTACACCAAACGAAACGTCGAAAAAATTAGTCCCATCTAATCGATCCAAGACCTTGGGATCTGTGGGATTTATTAATGGATTATTAAGCGCATCACCTGAGAGACCGTGCTGTATAAACTCCGCTGCAAGTCCGAATCCCAGCTTATTAGTAGGTGTATCTAAAGTATATGCTAATGATCCCTGAACTTTGGTCGTCTTAAGGTCACCATTAGAATCTGTCACTAACATAGCGCCGAAACCTAATCGATCAGCTATAGGGCCATCATAACTTAATACAATAGACTTAGGAGAGCCTGGAAAACTTGCCCACTTATTCCTATAGTTAAGTAATATGTGATGCTCTCTATCGAATCCTGTAGCTCCAGGGTTAACTACCACTGGATTAAGAAATGAAAGACTGGAAATATATCTCTCATCAAAATATCGCTCTTGTCCTGAGAGGTTAATGACAATGAAAGTGAAAACGATGAATATGACTAACTTTTTCATATTTATATTTTAAAACCTATGTGATGGTTTAATCTCTTAATAATGTTACTGTTCCTTTAGTAATCTGACCATTAGTCTCGTAGATCCAATAGTAAGCACCTTCTGGCAATGCTTGTCCATCACTATCTAAGCCAGACCATGTATTGCGGTAATTGCTTACATCAAGTACTTGGCGGCCATACCTATCATAAATCCCTACATTATTGCTACCTGATTCTGCACAATTAATCATAAATAGATCATTAATACCATCATTGTTAGGCGTAATGACTGAGATACTTTCTCCACAATCCTCTCCAGTCGGCATGTTACAATCATCGACTGACAAGGTGATAGAAGTAGAACAGCCATTGTCATCAGTAACCTGTAATGTATAAGTTCCTATATCTAAGTTATCATTGCTCGGACCAGCATTAGGCAATACTGGAGACCAGTTGTATACATAGCCGCTATTTCCTCCTTCTACGAATACTGAGATAGAACCATTAGATTCTCCAGCATCTGCACAATCGACTTGATCTTCTGTGATAACAATAGGATCTGGTGATGGTATAATCACAGCCGAAGCAAAGTCTACTGTGGCATTAGCACCATCGGTCACACTTATACTGTAACTGCCTCCACATATGTTCTCTAATACGAAAGGTCCAGATTCGGAAATGGAAAACATACGACTATTGCCATCCTGATCTGTTATACTTACGTTATATGGTGGTGATCCACCTACTACCGAGCCAGTTACTTCTCCATCACAATTGTCTAAAGATCCACAAGTAGCTGCTGAAATATTGTTCTCATTAACAATAAGTGTCAAAGGGGTCATTCCATTAGGTGTGAAAGGAACCTCTAAAGATCCTGAACAGCCAATAGCATCTACAACAACAACCGTATAAGTACCTTCTTCTGTCAATCCAGTAAGGTCCTCTGTGGTTTGCGGAGTGCCATCAGGGTAGGTCCAAGTAATGTTAAATGGCATTTGCCCACCATTGATATTTATATCTATGCCATTATCTAAGACGGCATTTAGTTCTACACTTACGGCATTTTCAGAATTTTCTACGATAATAGTTCTCGTTACTGTTGTTACATCATCTCTGAATGTAACAGTATGAGTACCCGCAGGAGCTACGATCGCTCCGCCGACAATTGTACAAGGCTGAAATGTCCCAGTCGAACCAATATCTATGGTACATGTTACATCGCCACATGCACCTATCACATCAAATGTGATCGAGCCGTCCATACCTGCACAAGGAGCATCTTGTGCCTCCAGTGTTACTTCCAGAGGATCTCCTCCTCCTGTGCTCTCTATTGTGAATGATTCTGAATCTATTGCACCAAGATCATCCTGTACCATTACAGTATAATTACCTGCTGGCAAAGATGTTGGCTGACCTGGATTACAGGCGAAAGCATCATTAGTATCTGTATTAGTCAATGTGCATATCGGGTTGCATCCTCCATCCACCGTAATGGTAGCTGATCCATTACTTAAGCAAGAAGCATCTAAGATATCTGTTACATCGGCATTAAGAGGACCACTTCCTATTAATGGTATATTAAAGTTAATTGTTACTGTACTTCCACGAGAATCCCTAACACATAGACTGTAATCACCGGGATTGTAGGTATTATTTTCATTGTAAGGAGTTTTAGCTTGTCCAGCCAATCCCACATCTATTGCAAATCCAGGACATCCACCTGATACATCTACATCAAACGATCCGCCTACTCCATTACACAATGCTGGATCTATATTAGTTACTGACGCTGATAATTGAGGTGCATTGACATTAACAACTGCTATAGCGGTACCGCTTTCTCCAGTATTATCTGTACATCTTATGGTATAAGTGCCTCCTCCTACATTTAGAAAACAGTTTTGATTAGAATCAAAGGTCAATGGCGGATCAGAAACGGCTGAACCAAAATTACCTGAACCTCCGATACATTCTATACATATCATTCCATCATTAGCACATGATGCTGGCGTTATGCTTATAATATTAACTATTATTGGCTGACCTCCCTGTGTTACTTGAAATATTCTTGTCTGCGGACACATATTAGAATCTGTAACCAATAAAGTATATGTTCCTGCTGGCACATTATTAAGATCAGATATGGGTGGATTAAATTCTTCCGTGTAAGGCGGCGTACCTCCAGAAACAGTGTAAGATATAGTACCAGCTCCACCACTTCCATTGATTACTATAGGGTTTGGTTGGGATATGCTGATTGTCTCTGAGGCCGAGTTACCTGCACTGTCAGTTACTGTAACACTATAAGTTCCTGCAATTAAGTTGCTTTGATTACAATTATCATTTGTTATAGGTGATCCCCAGTTACAATCATAAGGAGCGGTTCCACCGCTAATTTCCAAATCAATGCTTCCATCAGAACCCCCATTACATAATACATTGGATATAGATTCTGTTATCATTAACTCATTACCTGTAGGACAATCAAATAGAATTGTTACTGAACCTTCATTAAGATTAAATGGTATAACCATATCCCCTTCAGTCGCTATTTCTATAGGTGTGAGGTCATCTATGAAGTTAATCGGAACATTTGCATTACAATTACCAGGCTTTACATCATAGCATATCGTATATAGGACAGTCCCGTCGGCTAAACTGACTGGTGCCCCTGAGCTACCCCACGTTAATCTAAGTACGTCATCGTCTTGGTTAAATAATGACTCAAATAATGGTAGATCTGAATTAAGATTGGTAATCCTATTGTAACAAAGAATATCATTATCCCATTGCACAGTAAACTGAGAAGTGACAATATCTGTAAAGTTATTAGCAGATATATCAACACAAACCTCTGATTCTGTGGCAGTTACACTATTAGAAACCAATGTAAAGACATCGGAACCACCACCAGAAACAGTAAATGTTCCAGGCTTAATACAGGTCTCTACAACTCCACCTGTAGCGGAAATCTGAATAGGCGTTGGATTTCCAGCAGCTTGAATAGTCGAAGTGGAGCCATTAGGACCTATCACGTCAAAACACATCTCAAATAAACTACTTCCATTAGCAAATGTCTGTGGGTCATTGCCTCCTGTGTTATCAAACCAGACGTAAGTTGCTACGCCGGCAAGTGTATCTATTTGGAAACTTATGGGACTGGAACCAGGAAGCATGACATTTCTTACTTCTGTGAGAAATAAATCAGACGCATCCCAAGTGTAACTACTTTGGAAAGTGATTATATCATTAAAATTATTAACTATGAATGGGAAACAAACATTTTCTCCATTTTCAGCTGACTCATTATTAAATACCAATTCAAGTTCTCCATTCATACAGCCTGTCGGTGGTGGAGTACCACAATTAGTACCAGGTATCTCGATTGGAAAATTATTAGCAATCGCTCCTATTTCGTCTTTGTCATTATGTATGACTTCTATATTAAGAAATGGGGGCTGTGGGGCTCCGAGAGTTAGTGATGTGGTATCACAAGGAGCTCCGATCATATTAAATCTCATCGTAAATAGTAATGTTTCGTCATCCACACTTTGTGGCACTAAACTGAGACTTGCCCATGAAACCTTAACTTTTCCTTTTATGACAGTCTGATTATCTTCTGGAAGACTGATAGCCGATCTGTTAAAGTCAGGAAGGTCTGTCGTAACAAAGGGAATAGTATCGATACTCATGACTGTAGAGTCCCAATATATTCCAACCTGCGCAGATAATAATTCTTGGAAGTTGCTGACACTTACATCGACTTCATATACACCACCAGGGGCTGGAGTAGATGAAGTAGAAAATTCGAACTCCAGCGGTTGGCTAAATGCCTGTACTGCTAAGAATAAGAAAACGGATACTTTAATGAATTTGGTAATCATAACCAGAATTTAAAATTAGCTGCAAAATTAATAATATCTCTATGTATATAAGGACTTGATCCATATTTATATAGAAATTTAATTTAAGCAATTGTAGCTTAATATTACTTATGTCGAGACAGACTATGCAGAATAGGTATATCAACTAATAATCTATCGATAACCTAACGATATGAATATGCAATATGTGAATAAAAAAAGTCTCTACCAAATGAATGGTAGAGACAATAAATTTCTCAATATAGTCAGTAGTCGTTTATTCTATAAAAATCATTTTTTTGGAAGCTTTATAAGATCCTGCTGTCATCTGATAGTAGTAGATTCCAGAACCTGACAGATCATCAGGAGAAATATCTATCGTAGAAGCTCCTTTATTATAATTTCCTTTTATCGTTTTAATTAATTGTCCATTCGTATCGTAAATGTTAAGTAGTACATCTGATGCTTGCGACAATTCGAATTGTATAGAAGTCGACCTGTTAAATGGATTAGGTGTATTCTGATATAATCTATTACTAACATCGTGAGAAATAGAGCCTAAGCTAAGGCTTATCACCTCATCAAGATCATTATATAGCTCACTCTTAAGATTATTACTACTCATCGCGATCATAGATTCGTGTAATTGTACATCTGCTTTTATTGTCAAGTAGAATAGTGCTTCATCTCTACGGATGTTCACTACCTGAGAGTCATGCCATATCATCTTGACATTACCATCCGTTACATTAAAATTAGTTGCATTAAGCTTAAGCTTACCAGATTCTATATCTGCAACCTCAATCTGAGTATTTAGATCGAGCTCCAATTGCAAACCTTGGACACTTTGTGGGTTGTCAAGATAGACAGGCACTAAGTATGTTCCTTTTGATAATTCTAATATCTCTATGGACATAGATTCACTCTTATTAGATCTGGATTCGATTTCAGTATCAGTTGCATTGACTTGTACGGTTCCATTGATATCACCTATCTTAATCGCTACGAAGTTATTACCCATCATACTGTTATCTAAGTTGTAGATACTTATCTGCTCATCTAATGGCCATGGACTCTGTACATCGTTAAATGTCTGTTTTCTATCTACAAATCTCCAACTGTCATTATTAGGCAACTCATCATAGATACCTAATATTAGTTTTCTTAACTCTATAAGATCTAATGCTGTGATCGATTGACTATTGTCAATATCTGCGGCAACAACCTCATAAGGCGAAACGAGCGGTGTAGCTCCAAGTATATGTCTCTGTATAATCAGCAAGTCTAATGTCGATACACCATTAAGGTAATCATCTTGACTTCTTACACTTACGTTATAATCCTTAGATAATAAGTTATTGCTGAATGCAAACTCACCATTGACATTAGTCATATCAGTCGTAATAGAATTATCTGTCATATTCTGTAATTCTACTTCTACTTCTTCTATCATTTCTGAAAGGGCAGTTCCTACATTACCTGCTATCCTAGTTCCTGTACCTGTCATATCACATATCTCACCGTTAGCTTGTATATCTATAGTAGTTGTACAAAAGTCTTGATTGCCACTTCCATCTGTTACCCATATTTCTAAAAGAGTCATCCCTAAGTCATCACATGTGAATGCTTTCGATTTATCATTAGGATCACTCGAGAAAGAAATCTCTACGTCTCCACAATTATCACTACTTCCTAAGTCAAAATCATTAGCCCATATCTCTACCATCGGCTCTACTGTAGGATCATTAGACACCATCAGTACTGTCGTTACACCTCCTAAGCAATATGGCGTCGGTGACTTAAGATCTCTTACCGTTATCGTATGTGTACAAGAGTTATCATCTCCACAGATTCCGACAGCTGTCCATACAACATTATAAGTACCAGGTCCTAATGCAATAGTAGGTACATCTCCAGAACCAGACCTCGAGAATCCATTAGGTCCTGTCAGAGCATATGTAATCTCATCTGAATCTACTGGCTCATTCTTACAAAGATCCATGGCAGTCGGTGCATTAAATCCTACCGTTCCTAAACATGTGCTATCGTTAATATCTACAGTTACATCTTCAGGGCAATTATCAAATTGTGGTCCGGCAGACTGTGAGACTTTAATAATCTGAATATCAGACCACTTGCCTATATCAGAGTTGCCATTAGCGTTATGAGTACACCAATCTATTACAGTCCAAGTCCTGATAACCTTAATACAGAATCCTTCTACTTGCTCAAATACTAAATCTTTGTATGAATAAGTTAAGTCTCCACAGAAGGCCGCTTCATTAACTGCTACACCTCTGTAAGTAGGCGCATCACCTAAGTCAGTTGTATAATTCTCACAAGTTGCATCTTCCCTATCCGCTGGAAATACAAAACTATTTTGCGTCAAAGCTATGTCACTTGAGAAATTAAATGTCTGCGTACATTGTGTTAGCGGGACAACACTGCCGTTAAGTGACAGTGAGAAAGTTCTGACAACCGTTCCTGTTCCACATTGGTCATCAAAATCTTCATCATCGTCAAAACTAATAACACCTGCACCGCAATCATCAGAGATGACTGCTGTACCATACGTAGCTATTCCTATATCATTAATCTCAGAACAATCGAGATCTATATTAAGTCTACTTGGACATGTGATATTAAAGCCTGACTTATCTTGAACTACAACGCTAACCTCACATGTATTACTTCTACCTCCATCATCAGTTACAAGTAATTGCACCATTATCGTATCTCCAGCTTCCTCACAACAAAAAGAAACAAATTCTCCAAAATTTCTATCTGAAGTCTGACCCATACACACTGAATCAGAACGCTTAATCTCTAAGTTAACGGGGCCTCCGCATCGGTCATATGATCCATCATCTATAGATAAAGGAAATACTCTACCCCAGCCTGAATTATCTAAGGATACTACCGTATACTGATCACATACTGGGATCGGTGCATCATCGTCTGCTACTATAATCTCAAATCTACATTCGGCCGAAAGTCCACATGCATCTGTTGCGATGTACTTAATCCAGTTACGCCCGCTCTGTAAACCATCCGCTCTAAACATATTATTTCCAATAGAAACAGCAGGATTAAATGGCTGATTTATATCATCAGGATCTCTCTGATCACCTCGTAAGAACTCTACCTGTACTGTTAGGGCAGAGCAATCATCTAATAACATAGCACCTGTTCTATCCGAAGAATCAAATGGCTTAAATATAATCGAAGCCGTACAATCATTATCAGCTAAGAAAACCATATCATCTACTGGACAAGTAATTACTGGCGGTGTCTCATCTATAACTTTGATAGTCTGATAACTCTGTGCATACTGCCCTTCACACCAGTCTAATGCCGTCCATCTTCTTAAGATCTTAATTGTATTAACTCCACATATATTAAATGTATCATCTGAAAATGTCACATTGATTCTACATAGGTTATCTTCATCCATGATGATGTTACCATCAAGTAACGGAAAGCCTGTCTCCGCAGGACTCAGATCTAACTCTCCTGCTGTCATAGGTGCATCTTCGCAATCTATATCTATACTTGGAGGAAACACAACATCGCTTAATGACTTCTTCAAAAACGAAATAGTAAACTCGCAAAAGTCTGCACTTAAGCCTACGTCGTCTTGAGTATAGTATCTTATTGTTCTTTCTGCTGTAATATCATCTACACAATCTAAATTCTGTGTCTCGTCGAATGTAACTAACACATCTAAGTTAGGATCACAATTATCAACAATCTGATACTCGAAAAATGAAACAGAACTTATAGTAGTCGTTATCCCTCCAGCAGGAATAGTAGATGCTGGATAGGTAAAAATAATACACGTAGAGGTATCTACCTGAGTACCAATAAGATCTCCCTCGATTGTCGTACCCACTATAGAAAAATCAACTGGTACACCATTAATATCTGCACTTCCACTTCCGGTAGTTAAGCCCATAAAGCTCAATGTAGCTGATTCTATAATCTCAAATGGAGATGGCGTGTTAGCTCCTGGATTAGTATTACACATAGCTACAGTTACAGTTGTAGAATCTGTATCTAAGTCTGGTCCTGTACTCTCATAGGTAGCAGTGGTAGATGCCGTATAGAGGTCTGAGAGATCTTCATTACAATTAACAGTAAAGTCCTCTATACAGGAAATCACTGGCGGTAACTTATCCTCCACAGTTATGAAACCCCAGCACGAGATTGTGGTATTATTGTCATTGACAAAAAATACTTCTGCCTTATACGGGGCGCCTATATACGAACCGTCAACGCTTGGGAACACTAACGTACCTCCCATGTCTACAGTTTCTGCTAAGACTCTATCATCTTCAGACTTGATCGTGACTCTATAATCACAATTATCTTTCTCGTCCTCTAATATTAGTGCAGGAGTGATAACTGCATTACAGTCAAACCCCAAAGAGATCTGAATGTTGTCATTACAACCTAAGGAAATGGGACATTGTGCCACAAGACTTCCTGAGCAAAATAACAAGAGAAAACAAGGTAGCACAGATAAATTTCTAAGTACTCTGATGCTGAACATTTCTATAATTCTCATAAGTAATTACATTATTGGCTTACGCCTAAATTTTAATTTCAATCTTATTTATAGCTGTTCAGACTATGGAGGAGGGGAAAAGATTATGTTCTAATAGATCGTTCTTTTTACATTTTATACAAGTTGATTTTCTAATGCGAATTTTATTAAGTTGATTGTATTCTTGACACCGAGCTTACGCATAATATTTTTTCTATGCACGCCGACTGTTTGATCGCTTATATATAATTCTTTAGCAATTTCTTTATTATTGAGAGCTTCTGTAATCAGTTCTAATACTTCATGTTCTCTCTTAGTCAATTTCTGTTTTATGACGAATCTATCTTCGTAAGTAGATTTCTTACCACTTGTAAGTCGTCTGCCATTAGGCGGCGTAATATGGAGGCCTGGAGCAATGTATGTCTTACCTTCCATGACTTCTATGATACCTTCGATAAGATCTTTTGGCTCATTAGATTTAAGGATATAACCATCTGCGCCGTTCTTAAGAGCTTGTCCTACGAACTTGTAGTCGCCATAAGACGTCATCACCAGAATACGTACGCTTTTGAATTGTTTTCTAATAAGAGGTATAAGATCTAAGCCATCCGTCTCGGGAAGATTAAGATCTAATATTACAAGCTCTGTATCCAGATTCTTATGTAGAAATAATAGCAAGCCTTCTGCTGAGTCTTCTTGACCCATCACATTGACTTCTATGGCATCTGTAGCTTCAAAGAAAGCTTGCAGACCAGCCCTGAAGATGCTTTGCACATCAACTATTACGCTATTAATTGCAGACATTTATTGGTTAATATTATAAAAATTCGTTACCGGTATATTTTAACATACTCGGATTAATAAATGTCTAAAGGCAAAATGAGTGCCAAAATCGGCTGAGAAGCCTATAAAATATACGTATTAGGATTATCTGTAATACGAATTTGCCTCTATTAGAGTGGTTTCTGTATCGATTGATTTAACAAAATTAAATCCCTTCTGAATACTATATGCTCCGATATTTTGGTTTTTATCCATTGCGATCACCCCAACTTGTATATTCTTAGTGCTATTCTTGCTGATGACTCGACCTATGGCTTCTTCGCAGGCTTTCTGGGGACTCAGTCCTTGTCGCATTAACTCTACAATTAGAAAAGTAGTACAACTCTCCAGTACGAGTTCTCCTAATCCAGTAGCTGTAGCACATCCGTAATCATTATCCACGTATAATCCAGCACCTATAATCGGAGAATCCCCTACTCTACCAGCCATCTTATAAGACAATCCACTCGTAGAGCAGCCTCCACTCATGTTACTGTCTCTATCAGAGGCAATCATTCCTATGGTATCATGGCGTTCTATATTAACTTTAGGGCTATATAGTCCCTTTTCTAACCATTTCTGGTACTCCTTACGACTCTTATCTGTCATTAGGTCTTGACTTTTGTAGCCTTGCGCCTCAGCAAACTTAGCAGCACCAGCTCCTGATAGGATAACATGTGGTGTATCTTCTAATACTTTTCTAGCTATGCTGATAGGATGCATGTAATTCTTAAGATAAGTCACTGCGCCAGCATGACCATTATGGTCCATTATACAAGCGTCTAAGGTTACATTCCCATCTCTGTCTGGTCTACCGCCGTAGCCTACTGACATGTCATCTGGATCTGCTTCTACAGTTTTGATACCCTTTTCTATTGCAGTTAATAGATCTTGATTTTTTATGAGAGAATTGATAGCCGTTTCATTAGCCCTTCGATTATTCCAAGTACTCAGGACTAGATTGCCTGAAGATAGTGTAGAAGACTTATTCTGAGCTACTTTGCTACATCTTGTGATAAGAGGTAGAGATACAACTGTACCTAATAACTTATGAAAATAACGACGAGTGATACCCATAGAATATTATGTTGATATAAATCAATGTAATCCTTAATTAGATGATTTTCAGGACTTTAGTAGAGTAATAAAACATAAATAGAGTTGGCTATTTCTATGAAATAGATTCTCTGTAAAGTGATATTAATATATTCTAAAATCGAGTGTAAGAGTACTGGGAATTACTCCTTTATAATTTTATGTATTGCATACTGCTCTGGCGTACTTACTAAGATGTTGTAGACGCCTAACGGCCATGAGGGATCCATTTCTAATCTGACCGTATTATCACCTGAAAACAAAACTTTGTCTACTGTAGATACTGTCCGACCATGTGCATCAAAGATCTGAAAGCTTACCGTCTGATCTTGCTCAGAGTATAGTTTAATATAAGTGTGATCTATGACTGGGTTAGGGTATGCAACTGATGATAATGGCTCTTTTCCAATCTCAGGACCAGTAGGTATCTGAGCATGTGGCATTGCGACAAATAGATTAGTCTGCATAGTACCGAGACCAGTATTTCTCATTAATATCTTGTGCAAATTAATTGTCTTAATGTAGTCAACATCCGATGGAGTAAATACAGGATCATTTTCGAAATAGAATCTATCTCCATCCCTTAATGATTTAAACTGCTCTTCTATAATTCTCATTACTAATTCACCAAATATAGCGTCATTCTTATGTCTCTCAGCGAGCATTCCTACCCAAGCATCAATGTTATCCACACTGCTGTACATTTCTGATAGCAATTGCTCATCTTCTGGAGTAGCTGCGAAGTCACTGATATTGCTAACCTTAGGCAAGCCAAAATCAAATCTCAGCTGATTATAGTTACTAAGACCTCTATCTCTACCTCTAAATATGTTAACCGATGCCAGATCTAATCCACCAGCACCAGGAGCACCGAACAGAAAGTTTCTAAGATCATCTATCATTTTGCAATCTAATTCCTGCATGACTTGTGTGCCCATGCCCTTAAAGAATGGCTCTATTCCACCCGATATTTCTATAATTAGTGGGTTAAAAAAAGCGTCCTTTAGTCTTATGTTACCTGTAGCTAATTCTTCACCGTCATTACCCATCCTTATCAGATTACTATTTATCAAGGTATGACCTATTCTAAATGCTGCAGCTGAGAATGAATTAATTATTGCAGGATTCACTTCTTCTCTGTATCCATTGTATTCTGGAAGAATTACACCCATCGCAGGTAACCATTCATTATAAGTGATATTCTGCAAGTATGCGCCTACATATTTCCTTGCTCTTTGGTATATCTGATCTCCAGTCCAGTTAGGGTGATCCACTCTGAGGACGTCACATAATCTATTATGCTCCCTTACAAACAAAGTATGTAATCCAATTAATAGAGGATTCTCGTTAGCTCTTATATCTCCTGCTATGTAGTACTTAGAAAGGCTTCTTGTATCATCAGCCATGGTAGGGGCTGTGGATAGAACTTCAGAATCAAATTCTCCATCTATCGTATTCCATGGTAGTAAGTCACCTTTAGAAACTTTAAGCTTACCATCTCCAGACATATCTCTGAGCCATTCTGCCCTTATTCTATCTGAGCCATATATTGCAGATCCGTCTAAGTAACTAGATACGTGATTAGCATATTGTCTTGGGTTATTAGGACCAGTTCCAGTTCCTGGAATCGCTTGATTTCTACTTGTAAGTATGAAGTCTGAAGAAGAGAAATACTCATCATCTTCCGGAATCTCAAGAAAAATAGATTCTCTATTATCTGATTCTACTAATGTAATATCATGATCTATAAACTGACCGAACAACCATACATAGTCACTTAGATTATGTGTGTCAAAAATATTCTCTTGCTGAGCAAAAATATGATTACTGATATGTCTTGGTGTGGGAAGGTCTATATTTTGAACTTCTGAATAGCTGTCAGCATATTGTACAGAAGACTTTCTTAAGAGAGGAGAATTAACGGCACCCCATTCTAGCTGTACAAGATTATTATTCTCGCCAGAAAAGGTTCTATTTTCTTGCCCGTAAACGGTGCAAGCACTTAAAAGTATTAAACTTGCAATGAAGAGTTTAAACATTCTTCTTCAGTTTATGCCCAAAAGGATTATAATTCTCAGAAATGGTTCAAATTTCAAATAAAGGTCAAATATATCAAAAGACTCAATAAAAACGATCTATTTAAAACTTAATAACCAGTTAACAGCGCTAATTAACACTGCTATCTGAGATGTATAACTCAATGACAGTTTAAGTAACTGATTATTGTATTTTAAGAAATAGTTATTTGATAAACGGGGAGTAAAGTATCAATTTCATACACCTTCTTAATAATCAGTAGATTATAATCAATAAAATCTATCTATATATTTATATAAAATACTATGCCAATTTTTAAATAATGATCTGAAAATGATATTAGTGTTAAGTTAAACTCATAATGTTAATTCTTACAGAACTCAATGAAGCTTCACTATTAAATAATAAACTCATCCTGCACGTTTTAGGTAAAATCATATCGATCTGATATTCAGCCTGTTACATATTGTGTTTACGTCCTAATTTAATTTAGATTAATAAAAAAGAAATCGATAACTGCATGTAGCTTAAGATTACTCCCAACACCTTATCGATCTTAGCTATATCTTCGTAACCATTAATGAGAAATACACTCAATGTTGGAATATTGAGAAACGTATCTATGGATATGGTTTTGGGTAAAATAAGAATATTAACAAATCTGGTCAATGGCGTTGTGAAAGCCTTGGTTTTCATGATTATGATTGTGTATTCTAACTCTCTATCTGCTCAGAACGAGACTCTCAGTAATCTACATATATATACTATAGCTTCAGACACGATTATTGTAGAGAACAACACAGTAATACCTAATACTATATATCTAACTAATCAAAAGGGGCAAGCTTGCGATACAAGCTATGTGATTAATAATAACACGATTAGAATAACACCGAATCGAGGAGACACTTTAAATTTAGAATATAGGTGTCTGTCATTTAATATCGTAGAATCACGACCTTTAATCGACTCCAGTAATATGGACAAAGATTTTCGCATTGGGATTATGGATTTTGATTATGGCGATGATGAATATAACAATCGTCGGATCATACAATCTAATAAGTTAGAGTACACGGGGAGCTTTAGCAGAGGTGTGTCATTCGGTAATGCTCAGGATGTGGTGCTTAATTCTAACTTCAACTTACAAATGAGGGGGGACTTAGGCAATGGTTTGTATGTCAAAGCTGCCATATCAGATGAAAACATACCGATACAACCAGAGGGGAACACGCAAGTCTTACAAGAATTTGATAAAATATATATTGAAGTACAGAAAGACAGATTTGCCGTTATTGCTGGTGATTATGAGTTAGCTAGACCTAAGAGTTATTTTATGAATTATTACAAAAAACTAAAAGGAATATCGGTCAGATCTGAAAACACAATTAATGAAAACTGGACAACAAATAATAGAGCAAGTTTTGCCATCTCTCGAGGACAGTTTAATAGACAGACATTAGAAATACAAGAAGGCAACCAAGGTCCCTACAGATTATTAGGTGCAAATAACGAAGTGTTCTTACAAGTACTATCTGGCACAGAAAAAGTCTATGCAGATGGAAAGTTGCTTAAGCGAGGAGAAAAGAACGATTACGTCATCGATTATAATCGAGCAGAGATAAGATTTACACCTAACTTAGTCATCAGGGCTAATATTAGAATACTTGTAGAATTCGAGTACTCAGTGCAACGGTATCTTAGGTCATTATATGCCACAGAATCCACTATAGAAAATGATAGATGGAAATTTCATATCAATCTATACAATGAGCAAGATAGCAAGTCTCTAATCAGCAATGGAGAGTTAGATACAATTGATCTTAGAATACTCAGAGAGGGAGGAGATGCAAGCACATTTAGAAGTAGCATATTCATTCCAGATCCAGAAACTGGTGCAGACATAATCAAATACCGAATCGATGCAGAAGGCATCCTAAGCTACGAAGAAGACGATGTACCAGGTCTTGTAAGCGCTAGATTTACCAATGTAGGACAAGGAAATGGAGACTATATTATCAATACGAATATCGCAGCTAACGGAAGAGTATACATGTACGTAGGTGAGAATATGGGTAACTACGATCCTGTTGTCAATATTATCCCACCACAACAAAAACAATTAGCAACATTCGCTACAGAATATCTTATCAGTGACAGCACTAATATATACTTAGAATCAAGTATAAGTAATGTAGATCTCAATAGATTCTCCACAGTCAATAATGAAGATAATACTGGGGTAGCACTGCACTCACGATTCGATGATGTCAGAAAGTTAGGATCTAAATCATTACTCAATCTAGAAACAGAAATCAATGTAGAGTATGCATCAGAAAACTACGAAGCACTTAACCCATATAGACCACCAGAATTTGCAAGAGATTGGAATCTGGATAATATTGTAGATAAGAATAATCAAGCATTATACAATGCAAGTCTTGGTCTTGTACGTAACCAAAATTACATAAGATATACCTTATCAGGATTCCATGATAAAAAGATATATGATGGCACTCGTCATATTGTAGAAGGAAATTATAATCAATCAGGATGGAAGATTAATGCCATAGGTGATTACTTAAGATCGAGAAGTAATATAGAGTCGACTAACTTCCTAAGACCTAGACTAACTGCTTCTAAGTCCTTGATAGACAATAAATTAACTATCGGATCATATTACGAAAAAGAAAGGAATATCAGAAATGACTCTGCAACAGATTCCCTAATTTCTTCTAGTTTTAATTACGACTATTACAGAGCCTACATAGAAGCAAGGCCTTATGATAACCTAAGCCTAACATGGGGAGTATCACGACGGACTGACGATAGGACACTCGACAAGCAACTCATGCGAGTCACGACATCTACTAACATAGAGTTCGCTGGAAATTGGACTCAATCCAAAACCTCTATATTAGTTTGGCAATTGGTATTAAGGGATTATAAGGTGGATGATATATATATCAGTCAGGACAGTCCTAATAAGTCGTTCATTGGAAATATAGATCATAAACTTAAGCTATGGAACAATGGCCTGACAATCAATTCTTACTATGAAGCAAATAGTGGTCAAGAACCTAAAATAGAATTCCAATTTATAAAAGTCCAAGATGGAGAAGGATCTTACCAATGGAATGATTATAATGAAGATGGAGAGGAGCAAATAACCGAATTTGAGATTGCTGCATTTGCTAATGATGGCGCCTATGAAAAAGTCTCCATTTTCAATAATGAATTTATTAGCACCAATAGAAATGTACTCAATCAATCATTCAACTTAAATCCTTCTAAGTTTCTTACAAAGAAGAACAGTCTTCTTGGAAAGTTTATATTTTCCAGTAGATATCGGATAGATCAGAAATCACTTAATCAAGCGGATGGCAAATTTATAGAACCCATTAATTTTGATCTTTCAGATGAAGAATTGGTTTCATTTACCGCTTCTTTTGATCACAAAGTATTCTACAATAGAGGTAATCCAAGTCATGATATACAACTCTCTTATCGATCTCTTAATAATAAGGTCAGTCAGATATCTGGCAGCGAATTACGATTGACTGATCAGTATTACTCTCGAACGAGAGTCAATATCAAAAAGAAGATAGATGCCCTCGTAGAGACAGCTTTCGGAACTAGAGAAAATAATCATTCCGTTTTCGATAATAGGGACTATAACATAGAATTCTGGAATATCATACCGCAGATTAATTTCCGACCTCAGAGTAACCTGAGATTAATATTAAAATACAAAATAGAGCAAAGTTGTAATACGATAGGTACAAATATGGAACGGACTGACATACATGATGGAGGTATCAGTTTCACCTGGAGACAGAATAGTAATTCTAATCTACAATTAGAATTTAATTATGTCAGAATTAAATTTGAAGGGGAGAATAATACGCCTGTAGAATTCGAAATGCTGCAAGGATTAAAAGATGGAGATAATCTTGTTTGGAATTTTAATTATACGCGTCGACTATCATCCAATATAGACCTAATACTGAATTATAACGGTCGTAAATCAAATGATAGCAAGGTGATACAAAATGCAGGCGTACAGATGAGAGCCTTATTCTAACCCGTTAAAATATTCAGAGAAAAAAACTATATATGCTTTCGAGAATGGAACCACAAATGGGATTATAAGAATTATTACCAAGAAAAAAGGGAGCCTATTACAGCTCCCTTCTACAAATAGTACTATTCAATCTCTAAATAGTCTGATACTCAATCAAAATATGTCTTGCGGCACCCCAATTACATAATTACATCTTTCATAACTGGTGCCAGATAATTCTTTATTAATTCTTCTAGGGAATTAGCCTTTATCAAAGTAATACACATTGCATTATCCTTAGATACTACATTAAGTAAGGCTAACTTATCTCCCGACTTAATATCTAATTTCTTCCTTAAATCTTTAGGCAACACA
>Ga0209831_1001022_pt1 | contig 26457 bp, 20 predicted proteins | sample Maine_Asex4_meta_FD_187451 | JGI IMG/M metagenome (GOLD analysis project Ga0209831, IMG submission 187451) | Marine algal microbial communities from Maine, USA - Maine_Asex4_metaG (SPAdes) (version 2) | ecosystem: Host-associated > Algae > Red algae > Unclassified | place: Maine, USA | collected... | reverse complement strand
CAATGGCCAAGAAGTCTCTCGTGATACGCCGGTAGGTCCACTGAAAATGCGCCAACACAGCGTTAATCACGTACCGGAAGATCGACTGAAGCTCGGTTTGGTTAAAGCTTTCACTGCCGCTGAGTCGTCGGTGTTGGGTTATCTGTATGAGCAAAAATTTACGTGGCGTGGATTGTTGCAACTGCACCACATAAAAAAAATGTGTGCAAAGCTAATGGATGGCTTTGATGTTCGACCGGGTAATCCAAAATTAAAATCAGCGTCGTTTTCAGGTGGTAATCAGCAAAAGCTAATCTTGGCGCGAGAACTCGACAAACGACCCGATGTCTTGCTCGTTGGGCAGCCAACGCGTGGTGTTGATATTGGTGCTATTGAACTGATACATCAGAAAATTGTCGACATGCGCGATGGTGGATGTGCGGTTCTACTGGTATCGGTTGAACTAGATGAAATTATGGCACTCAGTGATCGCATATTGGTTATGTATGAAGGACGTATCGTTGCTGAAGTGAATGGCCGCGATGCTGATAAAACCACATTGGGTTTGATGATGGCTAACGCCCACGCAGGTGCAGTTACATGAACACCACAAACATAGAACTACCAGCGTGGATTGAAGTTGTTGTTATTCCCATCCTCAACATTATTATGGCCTTGTTCTTCGCAGGCTTAATCATGTTGGCTATTGGTGTTAATCCTGTAGAAGCGGTTGGCATCATGTTGAATGGTGCGTTCGGTTATCAAGAAGGGCTTGGTTATACCCTTTACTACACCACTAATTTTATTTTCACTGGTCTTGCCGTTGCGGTGGCTTTTCACGCAAACCTATTTAATATTGGCGGGGAAGGGCAGGCCTACATTGGTGGCTTGGGCGTAGGTCTTGTGTTTCTGGCACTCGATAGTGTCTTGCCTCCTATCTTACTTATCCCTATCGGGATCGCTGCAGCTGCACTTTTTGGAGCGGCATGGGCATTTATTCCTGGTTGGCTACAAGCTTATCGTGGTAGCCATGTGGTTATCACCACTATCATGTTTAATTTTATTGCGTCGGCTTTAATGGTTTACCTGCTGGTTAATGTATTGATCAAACCCGGTCAGATGTCACCCGAGTCTCGCTATTTCGCTGAGGCTGCTTGGTTGCCTCGTATGCATGAATTTTTCGGCTTGTTTGGCGTATCGATTACTAAAACTCCATTGAACATGTCCTTTGTTTTGGCTTTAATTTGCTGCGTGCTGGTGTGGATATACATATGGCGCACGCGATGGGGCTACGACTTACGCACCGCAGGTTTTAGTGAGTCAGCAGCGGTCTACGCCGGTATAAAACCAAAGCGCGTCGTGGTCAGTGCTATGTGCATCTCTGGTGCATTGGCAGGCATGGTTGCGGTTAATGAGATCATGGGTGTGCATCATCGACTCATCATGAATTTTCCAGCTGGTTATGGTTTTACTGGAATTGCTGTCGCTCTGATGGGGCGTAATCATCCAGTGGGTATCATCATGGCCAGCCTATTGTTTGGCGTTTTGTATCAGGGTGGGGCAGAGCTGGCTTTTGAAATTCCGAAAATTACACGCGAAATGGTTGTGGCAGTTCAAGGTCTTATTATTTTGTTTTCGGGCGCACTGGCGCTGATGCTCAGGCCTTGGGTCGTACGCCTGTATTTGTTAGTCAGGCCCGTTCGCGAGGTTAGCGCCTGATGCTCGATACGCTATCCACTATTTACGCAACACTAGATGCAACCTTGCGCGTGTCGACACCGCTCATACTTTGCGCAATGGCTGGATTATTCTCTGAACGCTCAGGCATTGTTGATATTAGTCTTGAAGGGAAGATGCTTTCGGCAGCGTTTGCAGCCGGCAGTGTTGCGGCCGTTACTGGTTCTGCGTGGTTGGGTTTGTTGGTTGCCATTTTAGTGAGCATTGTGCTGGGTCTAGTACATGGCTTTGCCTGCATTACCCATCGAGGTAACCAAGTGGTCAGCGGTTTGGCTATCAATATCTTGGCCTCAGGACTGACAGTGGTGCTGGGTATTGCTTGGTTCAAACAAGGTGGTCAAACGCCATCACTTGAGAGCAGTGCGCGCTTTATGCCGATGGAATTACCCCTGGCTAGCACGTTGTCAGACGTACCCATCATTGGCCGTTTCTATGCAGAAGTGATCAGTGGTCACAGCGTGCTTGTCTATATTGCTCTGTTGAGTGTGTTGTTGACCTGGTGGGTGGTTTATCGAACTCGCTTTGGGTTACGTCTGCGAGCTGTAGGGGAAAACCCGCTGGCAGTTGATACGGCTGGCCTATCTGTTAGTGGATTACGCTACGCAGCTGTGGCTATTTGTGGTGGCCTGTGTGGTATCGCTGGTGCGTATTTAGCGATCTCTCAAAATGCATCCTTTGTTCGCGAAATGACAGCTGGACAGGGCTATATCGCGTTGGCCGCGCTTATTTTTGGAAAATGGCGGCCTTTGCCAGCCTTGTTAGCTTGTCTCATGTTTGGCTTTCTCGATGCGGTCGCTATTCGCTTGCAAGGTGTTGAATTACCATACATTGGCGAGGTTCCTGTTCAGCTTATTCAGGCACTACCTTACGTGCTCACTGTGGTATTGCTCGCAGGTTTCATTGGTCGCGCCATCGCCCCTAGAGCTATCGGTACCCCTTTCGTCAAAGAACGGTAGGGTTTGTTAAACTAGGGTGAGTGAATCTGTCGTCCTTAATCTTTAGTCGGTACCCCTAACGTGTCTATGAATACCATTTTAATGTCTTTGCCTGTCGGCGAAAAAGTCGGTCTCGCTTTCTCTGGAGGTCTAGATACCTCGGCCGCCATTGCATGGATGAAGCAAAAAGGCGCTTTGCCGTATGCCTACACCGCCGATCTGGGTCAGCCAGATGAGGATGACCTGGACGATATCGCCACGCGTGCAAAGGAATATGGCGCGACAGAGGCGCGTATTGTTGATTGCCGCGAAGTCATGGTAAACGAAGGGCTGGTTGCCATCATGTGTGGTGCTTTTCATATAGAAAGTGGTGGTAAGCGTTACTTTAATACCACGCCGATTGGTCGTGCGGTTACCGGTACCATCTTGGTTAAATCCATGCAGCAGGATGATGTCAATATTTGGGGTGATGGCTCAACTTATAAAGGCAATGACATCGAACGATTTTACCGCTATGGCTTAATGGCGAACGAAAACTTACGCATTTATAAGCCATGGCTTGATCGAGACTTCGTTGCCGAGCTCGGTGGCCGAAGTGAGATGAGTGAGTTTCTAAACAACAATGGCTTTGAATACAAAGCGAGTAAAGAAAAAGCCTACTCAACCGATTCGAACATCCTTGGTGCTACTCATGAAGCCAAAGACTTGGAATACCTTGATCGTGGTATCAACATTGTTGAACCGATCATGGGTGTTAAGTACTGGGATCCTGCGGTTGAAATCGAAACAGAGGAGGTCACTATCACTTTCGAGAAAGGTTGGCCTGTAGCGTTGAATGGTAAGCGTTACGACAACAACGTGTCATTGTTCTTAGAAGCCAATCGTATTGGTGGTCGACATGGTTTGGGCATGTGCGATCAAATCGAGAACCGCATCATCGAAGCGAAAAGCCGTGGTATTTACGAAGCTCCTGGAATGGCTTTGTTGCACATTGCCTATGAGCGGCTGATGAACGGGATTCATAATGAAGACACCATAGAAAACTACCGCAGCTTAGGTCGCAGACTAGGCGTGTTGCTGTATCAGGGCCGATGGTTTGATTCTCAAGCACTGATGTTGCGCGATACACTAGAGAAGTGGGTAGGCAGTGTGGTTAGCGGCACGGTTACGATGCAGCTTCGTCGCGGGGATGATTACTCCTTGCTTAACACTGAAAGCGACAATCTAACGTACAAGCCCGAAAACCTTTCTATGGAAGTGGTAGAGAACGAGCCGTTCTCTCCAACCGATCGAATTGGTCAGTTGTCTTTGCGTAATCTTGATCTTGCGGATACGCGCAATAAGCTCAAACTTTATTCCAACTTGGGTGCCTTGCCTGCATCTAACCAGAATAAACAATTGTTCGATGACGAAAGCTGATGCGTCAGCGCGTGCACCATGAATGTTTTGCAATTATTTTTTTAAACTACAGTACAAGCCCTGATATAACTTCATATCAATGGATGGCTCAGAATCCATGAGTGACGAGCTTGTTAGTGATGACTACGCGAAAATTTTACTCAGTTCGGTAGGGTTGCTCGATGTGCGTGCGCCAATCGAGTTTGCAAAAGGTGCATTCCCTGATTCCACCAACATTGCTTTGCTCGGCGATGAGGCTAGACATCTGGTTGGCATCGAATACAAAGAGGCCGGCCAGAAAAGTGCTATTGCATTGGGTGCGAAGTTATTGCCTGAATCTGCGCGCGTAGAATTAGTCGATCGCTGGAGAGCATTTGCTGAAACCAATCCACAAGGCTACTTATATTGTTTTCGTGGAGGTTTGCGTTCGCACATTACGCAGGAGTGGTTGCGCGATGCTGGGTGTGACTACCCGTTGATTAAAGGTGGCTATAAAGCGCTACGACAGTTCCTTATAACCCGTCTGCAGGAACGCTGCGACGAGCTATCATTTTGCCTGATTAGCGGTCGTACTGGAACAGGCAAAACTCGTGTGCTGAATAACATGCCATCCTCAATTGATCTTGAAGGGCTTGCGAAACATCGTGGTTCTAGCTTTGGTCGAATGGCGGTGGAACAACCATCGAACATTGATTTTGAACATGCGATAACGATGGGCTTGATGCGATTGCCTGATGAGTCCGGACGCTTTGTCTATTTGGAAGATGAGTCGCGCATGATCGGCTCTGTTTGTGTGCCAGAAACATTGCGTGAACAGACTCAGCATGCACCGGTAGCTGTGCTTGAAACGCCACTAGAGGTGCGAGTGCGTATCGGCGTGGAAGATTATGTACTCGATTTGCTGCAACGTTATCAACAACGTGATGGTGAAAGTGAAGGGTTTATAGCGTTCGCTGATTATCATCGAGCCAGCTTGCAGCGCGTACAAAAACGCTTTGGTGGCGAACGTTACAAACAAGCGCTTGAATTGCTCAATATTGCCATTTCAACGCATCAAAGCAAAGGTGATACGGTCGACTACGATGTGTTTATAGAAATGATACTGACTGACTACTACGATCCCATGTACGACTATCAAATGAAAGCTAAGCAAGATCGAGTGGTGTTCACTGGTGATGCTGACAGTTTGCTTTCATGGTCTGCAAGCCATGCCGTGTCAGCTTAATCGAGACAATGCTGCTTTTTGTCATCAAGTTACTTGGCATCAAGCTCAGCTTACTGGGTAGGTTCGCTTTGTTATGAAGCTTGCACCAGTTGTGTCAGATGTTCTATTGGTAGGTGGTGGGCATTCACACGTCATACTTATTCGCATGTGGGCTATGCAACCCATTCCTGGGGTACGTCTTACGCTTGTTTCTGAAAAGGTTGATACCCCATATTCGGGTATGTTGCCAGGGCTTATAGCGGGTCATTACACTGAAGATGCCGTGCATATTGATCTGGCTCGTCTTTGCTCGTGGGCCAACGTTCGGTTCATCGAGCAACAGGTCACTGCAATCGATCTTAAGTCAAAAACAGTCGCGTTTAATTCACTAAGACCTGAGTTGGGTTTTGATGTGTTATCACTTGACACCGGTTCAACACCAGAACTCAGTATTCCTGGAAGCGAGAAATTTAGCGTGCCGGTAAAACCGGTACACGGTTTTTATAGTCGCTGGCAGCAGTTGTTATCGCGATTGGACGAACACAAAGCGAGCTCTCAAGACGCCAAATCAATCAATGTTGGTGTGGTCGGCTCTGGCGCTGGTGGATTTGAACTGGTTACTGCCATACGCCATGCATTGTCTAGCGATATTGCCAGTTGCCATTGGTTTATTCGTGGACAGCGTGCACTGAAAGGTCGTCCAGAAAAAGTCTCTGCAATGGCCCTGCAGGCTGCAAAGGATGCAGGCGTCGTTGTGCATACAGAATTTGATGTTATTGATGTGCAAACCGATTCGGTTCATGCTCGCGATGGGCGTAACGTCGTGCTGGATGAAATTGTTTGGTGTGCTGCAGCCAAAGCGCCTATGTGGCCTAAGCACGCTGGGCTTGAAGTTGATCAACGCGGTTTCGTTCTCACTAATGCGTTCCTACAAAGTGTGAATCATGAGTTTGTTTTTGCCACTGGGGATATTGGTACGCAACAGGCTACACCCAGTGACAAGGCCGGGGTTTTTGCTGTTCGACAAGCACCATTTTTATTTAAAAATATTCGTCGCTACCTACTGAATAAACCACTCAAAGCCTATAAACCACAAACCGATTTTCTGAGTTTGATGGCGACCGGTAAAAAATCGGCCATTGGTAGTCGTGGAAAATTGAGTGTGCAAGGTGTGTGGGTATGGCGCTTGAAAAACGGTATTGATCAGAAATTCATGAATCGATTTCGATTGCTGCCAGAAATGCAAGCTCCTCGCAATATATTCAAAGTACCGCAAGCACTGTTAGACGGTAGCAGCGTTAATGCTGAGGATGCATCTGGCGCACACATGCGTTGTCGCGGTTGCGGTGGCAAAGTTGGCGCAAGTATTCTCGACTCCGTGCTGCATGAAATAAACAGCTGCAGTGCGGCAGGTGTTGTCTGTGGTTTGGAGGAAGCGAGTGATGCCGCCATATTTAATACGAGTGAAAAATCGGTTGTGCAGTCAGTAGATCAAATCTCAGCGCTATGTGATGACCCGTATGTTTTTGGACGAATAGCAGCTGTGCACGCGTTGAGTGATGTGTTCACAAGTGGTGCAACAGTACACTCTGCACAAGTCTTAGTGAACTTGCCGTTTGCCGATGTGCGGATCGTAAAGCGAGATTTAAAGCAACTTATGGCAGGCGTTGTTGATGCTTTAAATGAAGACAACTGTGCTTTGATTGGAGGCCATACATCAGAAGCCGCGGATTGTAGCTTGGGACTGGTTGTGAACGGATTTCTGGAGCAAGCTGCTACTGAGCAGGCCATCACTAGTGGAGGTACAAAAGCTAGGGACGGGGACTGTCTTATTTTAACCAAACCAATTGGCACCGGAGTGTTGCTGGCAGGCATGATGAGGCAGCAAGCCAAAGGCGCTGACGTGCAAAATGTATTAGCGAGTATGCAACAAAGTAATCGAATGGCAGCGAGCGTTTTGTATGCCAATGGTGCTAAAGCCGTTACCGACATTACAGGCTTCGGGTTACTTGGTCATTTGCAGCGACTGTTAACGCCGTTAGCGGTAGGTGCAACCATCAGTATCGATAACAATGTTGACGCCGAATTTAACTCTGATGTTAAAGTTGATGTGCACAGCGTGCCGCTTTATTCTGGTGCTTATACTTTGGCAGAACAAGGCGTCACTAGCACCTTGCTAAAACAAAATCAACAAGTACTAGAGCAGGTTGACGGCACGCATAATGGACCGAGTGCTTGGCTTAATCTGCTTTGCGATCCTCAAACCAGCGGTGGTTTGCTGGCCATTGTGCCAGTCGAGCAATCCGACACAGTGTTATCAAATTTACGCCAACAGGGTTGTGAATCGGCGCAGATAATCGGTACGATTACCCAAGATATATCAATTCGATTAAATTTTTAGTGATTCTTTGATGCAAACAAAACCTATGCTCTGGCTCCGTGCCGAGCACAAACCTAACGAAGCGCGCACGGCGGTAACCCCTGCGGCGGCTTATGCCCTCATTGATGCTGGATATTGCGTAGTGGTGGAAGCGTCTAATTCGCGCGCAGTGGCTGATCAGCTCTATGCAGATGTTGGCTGCAAACTCGTTGGCGCACATAGTTGGCAACAGGCTCCTGACGAGGCCATTATCATCGGGCTGAAAGAACTTTCAGCGGAGTTGGGGCCATTCCGACATCGCCACGTGCATTTTGCGCACGTCTATAAAAATCAATCGGGGTGGCAACCGTTTCTGAATCAGTTTAACGAAGGTGGCGGCACCTTGTACGACCTGGAGTACCTTGTTGATCAGGAAGGTCGTCGTGTTGCAGCATTTGGTTACTGGGCAGGATATGTTGGAGCAGCGGTTGGCTTACTGCAATGGGCAGCGCAAAAAAGCCAATCAAACTTAGGTGCGTTAAAGCCATGGGATAGCCGAGAGCAACTTCAATCAGAAGTACAAGCGGCGATCAGCGCCACCGGTGAAAAACCTGACGTTATGGTGATTGGTGCGAAGGGTCGAAGTGGTGGAGGTGCTGTTGAGCTATGTCAGGCTTGTGATTTGAACGTAACGCAGTGGGATCAAGCTGAAACTAGTCAAGGCGGACCGTTTGATTTGATGTTAAATCACCATCTAATGGTGAATTGTGTGTTCCTGAATAAACCGGTAGCGCCATTTACTACGATGGAACACCTACAAGCATCGAGTCGTGTGTTGAGTGTCATCAGTGATGTTAGTTGTGACCCGTTTAGTGATGCAAATCCATTGCCTATCTATAACGACTGTACAACGATGGACACGCCTAGCCTTCGAGTCATCGATGCCAAGTCTGACAGTGCACTGCCATTAGACTTAATATCAATCGACCATTTGCCGTCCTTGTTGCCGACAGAGAGCAGTGAGGAATTTGCCAATGCATTGTTACCCTATCTATTGTCCATCGACCAGATTGATTCAGGTGTTTGGCAAAGAGCAGTAGATGTATTTAACATTAAACGTGCGCAGGCACGAGACGGAGCAACATCATGAGTAGAGTCCACTGGTTAGGTGCAGGCTTGTCAACAGTGCCAGGTATACGACGTCTAGCCAATACTGAGACGCCAATCATTGTTTGGAATCGTTCTATCGATAAAGCCACAGCGGCAATTAAAGGCACAACTGGTCAGTTAAGCGGTACCGCAGAGGCGGCCACGTTAGACTGGGATATGTTGGACGCAACACTCGATGCGGGTGATGTCGTGGTGTCGATGTTACCGGGTGACTTGCATGTGAAAGTTGCGCAGATGTGCCTCGATGCGAAATCACATTTTGTTTCTAGTAGTTATCTTTCACCTGAAATGAATGCACTGCAAGCAAAGGCGGTAAAGCAGGGCGTCTCTTTGGTCAACGAGGTTGGTCTTGATCCAGGTATTGATCATCTTTTTGCTCATGCATTGGTCGACACCTATAAGCAATCCGAACAATATTCCTTAGATAACAAAGTCTTCTTTCGTTCGTATTGTGGTGGTGTGCCTGCCGTGCCGAACAAATTTAAATACAAATTCTCATGGTCTCCGTTCGGAGTACTCAAAGCATTAACGTCGCCCGCTAAATGGATGGAACATGGCGATGAACAGAACACCAGCACTCCGTGGAAGGCGGTTACCGACTACAAAGTAACAACGGCCAAAGGTAAGAAAGAGACGTTTGAAGCTTATCCTAATCGTGATTCATTACCGTTCATTGAAGCCTATCACTTCGACGATGCTTGGAAAGTTGAACAGTTTGTGCGTGGCACACTGCGACTTTCAGGTTGGACAACAGCGTGGGATTACCTGTTCGAGGAAATCGAAAGTATGACCAGCAAAGATATGCAGCCTCGGCTAACTGCCTTAAGTGACACTTTATGGAAAGAACACAGTTACGCCGAAGGTGAACTTGACCGTGTTGTGCTGGTAGTAGAGCTTGAAGTGCAAGATGTAAAGGGAAAAGTGGTGTGGCATCAAACGCAATCTATCGATGACCAAGGCAACGAAGAGGGTACGTCAATGGCTCGATTGGTATCTCACACCGTCAGTCTTGCGGTACAAAGCAGCTTAGCCGGTGAGTTTGCTCCCGGTGTTCACGCAGCACCGAGTGACTCCAATATTGTTCAGCGCTGGCTTGCGCAGCTTTCTGAAATGAACGGCGGGTTTTCGCAACAGATTATTGTTTAGTAAATACGGCATTACTGGCCTACTGATGGAGTAGGCCAAGTCTTTGTTGTCTGAATGCAATACTGTCATGGTTACGTGCCGCATAGTGAGCCATTATAAGGTATTTGAATGAGCATAATAATCAAACGCGCAACAATTGGCGATGTGCACGATATCAGTGAACTGTTTAACGCGTATAGGGTTTTTTATAAACAGGAATCAGACGTAGGTTTAGCGGTGAAGTATCTGTCAGAGCGCATGGAAAAAGATGAATCAATTATTTTCTTAGCGCGGGATGAAAAGGGCCAGGCTTTAGGTTTTACACAACTGTACCCGACTTTTTCTTCTCTTTCTGCTTGTACTACTTGGGTGTTAAACGATTTGTTCGTCGCATCCACTGCGCGCCGTTTAGGCGTAGGGAGAAAGTTGATGAACGTGGCAAGAGAGTTTGTTATTGAATCTGGGGCTAACGGTATCGCTTTAGAAACAGATCAAGGCAACGTTAACGCGCAAGCATTGTATGAATCTTTGGGCTATGAGAAAAATCGGGATCATTACTTTTACTTTTTGGATCTTGCTGCGGTTTAGTTGATTTATTGTTATCCGTTCCGCGTAGGTTCATCTGGATTGCAAGAGAACAGTGCGATCTTGTTGCCTTGAGGGTCGCGAAGGTAACCAACATAAAAGTGAGGTCCATACGAGTCGCGGAAGCCTGGAGGACCTTCGTCTAAACCACCTGCGGCAAGTGCGGCTGCGTGAAGGTCACGAACCTGCTTTTGATTGCTCGCCTCGAATGCGACCATGGTGCCGTTGCCAGCCGTTGCTGGAAGCCCATCGAAGGTTGGTTTAACGTAGAAGTCTGGCAAAACGGGAACCTGCCCCGATGGTACGGGCAGCGCGTAGCTTAGGCCTTCAGGACCCTCTTTTAGTCCGTAATCAAGGGGATGCAGGAGTGCAGAGTAAAACTGTTTTGCGCGAGCGATGTCATCGGCACCGACGGTGACGTAGGCAATCATATTACGTACTCCAGAATTTTTTTGAGTCGAATTTTACTGATAGTTCGATTTGCTCTTTTTGCTGCCTTCAGCTATTTGAATCAAGCATTTTATTTAATCGCAAGCATACGTAGTCGATATCAGATGCCATGATGTCGTTATGGCCAAAATCTAGTATATGCCTAATGCCGTAGGCAGTTTCCGCCAGTTCTCGTATGATGACAAAAGAATCGACTAAAGACAGCTCTGATGCTGATAAAGGTCGAATGGATTCATAGCCTTCCATAAAGACTGGCCAGCGTTTGGCTCTTCGCTCGTCGGAACCCAAGCACACACCCCACTTGAAAGTAGCAAGATCATATACTCGGTAGCCATAAGCGCATTCCTCGAAGTCAAAGTGTGTCACTAGTCCATCATGCACGTGCAAATTACCACCGTGCAGATCACCATGACAAATACCTATATCGAGCGACTCTTCCGGAACTGCCTGAACAGCTGTTCGAACATCGAGCGCTATTTTTTCGATAGTGCTTAGCGCGTCTGGTCGATGCGCCATATGATTGCGTATATGAACCATGGAGCTCTCTAGCAAGCACTGAACGTCAAGGTGGTTTCTCTCGTGAGATGTTGTAAAACCGTTGGAGGCCAAATGCATTTGAGCAACTGATTGCCCAACCAGTCTGCAAATTTCAGGTGAATCATATTCTGGTGCAGAGCCTTCCGCCAGCGAGGTCAGGAGCACAAATCGCGGTCCTTCAGGCGCTATAATTTCTGTTAGGTATCCACCTGATTTTCGTGCAATAGGGTAGGCAACAGGAAAGCCTTGTTGGTGCAAATAGCTCAATGCCTCAGCTTCAAACTCGTTAGCTTCTCGTGGAAATGCACCATGTCGATAAACGCGCAGAAAATAATGAGCATCAGCACAGCGAACTTGGTAAGTATCATTGGCTCCACGTTCCCAAAACAAGCATTCGAGTGGAGTATCAATGTCATATTCAGGAATAACGTTCGCCATCAAGTCCGCAGAACTTAGCGTCGAATAGCTACAATTTAATTTGGTGATCATAATTTACTCTGTTATCCAGCCAACGACTATGAGTGATAATACGAACATTAAGCTACGTCATTATCCGTTGCCCGAGCAGCTAGTAAAGATCCCTCAAATCGTTGTGTGCGTATATAAAAAGCCTAACTTAAAACTTGGGCAATCAATCCAACCAATAAGCTCAACACAGCACCGGTGGTTAGGATAATTCGCAACCGTCCATACCATGGCGGTAGTTTCTTTTGTTGCACTGATTTAGTATCAAGAAAATACTGTAATACCATTGCGGCAGCTAATATTGAGAGCATAGTGATGGCTGGTAGTAATAGTGCAACCCAAGCGATTAGGCTTGGTACAACACTTAAAATCATCGGTGTCCAGATTTTCAAGCTTACTTTGTCGTTTAACAGTACCCCCCATTTCACCCCGCCTAAAAAGCTCAAAATAACCGCACCGTAGGCTCCAAGGGCACGCGTTGCTAATATTGAAGTGTCGCCTCCATCAGGCAGTGCAGTGGCTATCGCCGCACCAATAAAGGGTATTAGCCCAGCAAGCCCGAGAATGAGGGCAGGTTTTGGGATGGCTTGTTGTTTTGCTTTTGCCATGAGTTGTTTTGTCCAGGCTTTCGGTCGATATCGATCGGATAGTGTAATTCACCAACACAGGCTTTGTGCGGCAGATTATTGGCTGACTTGCTAGACCGTGCGCGTATGATCGGGTAGCCTGAGTCTGTGCTTGAAGAAGACTATTATCTGGCTAATTTCCGATCTTTGGTGGTGTTTGTAGAGCAAACCTATCAGGGATTGCTAAGTGAGGCCGAATTAAACTGGTATAACGCTTTCATGGGCGTCTCAGAGCCGTCTCAGCGCTTATATGTTCGTTTGATAGGGCGTCGCGCGCCTTTGTTCCGACTCAGTAAGCTGCGTTATCCGGAAATTGCATCGATAAGCGATGCCGCTAACGAACTATGTACCAATGAACTTGGAGTGGGGGAGCCGCCGACGAAACTGGGTGACTTGTTGCCAGCATTCACGAAACCCGAATTAATTAAATTGCTGGGCTTGACCGGGCAGCGACAGCTTTCACGGGTCGAACTTGAACAGTACATAATCGACCGTGACCAATTATCGGATATTGAAATACTGCAGCAACACGAAGTTTGGTTCAAAATAGAGGGGTTTAACGAATTCACGGTGTTCAAACTGTGCTTTTTTGGTAACTGCTATCAAGATCTAAGCGAGTTTGTTCTGCGCGATCTTGGTGTGTTTGAGTACGAGCAATATCGAATCGATAAGCAATCTCGTGTATTTCAGAATCGGCAGCAAATCGACGCCCATTTACAGTATTTTGCGTGTGCAACTATGCTGGAACAAGTGGACCACAATGACGCGGATGCTTTGCTCAGTGTTAACCAGCTGCTACCAGAAAACAAAAGCCAAGATGCTCATCTAGCTCGACGAGTTGATCGGATGCATAATTCTGTCGCGCGCCAATTGGAACGGCTTGGACTTCTTGAGGATGCCTTACGCTTATACGGGCAATCTGAAAAACCACCGTCTAGAGAACGTCAGGTGAGGGTGTTGATGAAGTTGGCGCGTTTCCAGGAGGCGAAGCAATTGAGTGATGTCATACTTACAACTCCGTATGCCGATGAAGAAATTCACTTTGTTGAAACCGTTCAACCAAAGTTGTACAAAGCGTTAAATTTACCACCACCTAAAAAAAAGCGCTTTCGTCCGTTGACTACCAAACTTACACTCACTGCAGGAGATGCACGTGTTGAATTTATTGCTCGTGATTTTTATGCACAATTTGGTGAGTGCTTCTACGTGGAAAATACATTGATAAACGGTGTACTGGGTTTATTTATATGGGATATCATTTTTGCACCTGTTGAAGGTGTTTTCTACAATCCGTTTCAATCGGCACCAGCTGATTTTTATCAGCCAGAGTTCTTACAATCACGCGCTCAATTAATCGAAGATCGGTTTGCAGAGCTCGAAGACCCATTGCGCTTCTCTGCTCGGGTGTGGGAGCGATTTGAACAAAGCCAAGGGATTTCAAATCGACTGGTTAACTGGCAGTATCTGAACCCAGATGTTTTGTCATTGGCTTTAATCCGTATACCTACGAATGATTGGCGACATTTATTTTCTCGACTACTAAGTGATCTACGCAATCATACGAGTGGCCTACCTGATCTCGTATTGTTTCCCAAAGATGGCTCGTACGAGATGATAGAAATTAAAGGCCCAGGGGACGCTGTGCAAAAAAATCAACGTCGCTGGATGGCGTATTTTTCTGAGCATCGCATACCTTATAGGGTGGTCCACATTAGCTGGGCAAGCCATACAATACCTGCGTGAAAAAGAAAACCTTAAAAGTATCGGTGACAGCGCTCGCCGATTTTGCATGCCGCGTTGGTGATTTGGAATTATCCGGTACGGTAGGTCCGACGGCTCGCCAAGGCATGAAGGCGCATCAACTTATTCAGTCGCAAAGAGTAGTTGACTCTGAAGTCAGGCTCTCTACAACAACGACAATTCAAGATGTTCTTGTTACCTTATCTGGTCGAGTCGATTTACTGGATACGAAAACACATCGTATCAGTGAAATCAAAACAACCTTAGTGCCAGCGAACCGGTTGAGCAAATCGAAGATTGCCTTGCAATGGGCGCAGATTAAACTTTATGGTTTTTGCTACTACAAACACTTACTAGAAACAGATACGCCAGTTCCTGAAAATGGTATCGAGACTGAACTTATTCATGCAGATATACGAGCGGTGTCGGAAAGCTCAAGCACGCAAGTCTTAAGCTGCGATGAGCTGGATGAGTTTGCTCTTGATGCACTAACGCGGTATGTGGAATGGTACAAAATCATATGGCAATCACAAGAGGCGACTAAATCTTCAGCAGCTGCATTAGCGTTTCCCCATAAACACTATCGTGCAGGGCAGCGTGATATGGCGGCGGCTATATTCCGTTCAACGCGAGATGGTGAAACCTTATTGTGCGAAGCGCCTACGGGAACTGGTAAAACATTAAGTAGTTTGTTTCCCGTCGTCAAAGCGCTTGGTGAGGGCTATGTTAAGCATGCGGTATATCTGACGGCTAAAACTTCTGGAAGAGAAAGTGCTATGACGGCGGTTCGCTCGTTGGAGCAGACAGGGTTACACATCACATCGGTGATGCTTCGATCGAAAACGCCGACTTGTTTTTGTAGCAATGGTCGGTGTGAACGTGATGATACGAACGTTTGTCCTATGACAATAGGTTTTTTTGATCGGCTGCCTGCAGCGCGAGAGGAGGCGATTACTGCAGGTGTTGTGGATGGTGATTGTCTTGATGATATTGCCTGGCAACATCAAATTTGCCCATTTGAGTTTGCATTGCAATTACTGCCATGGGTGTCGTTGAGCATCGCAGATTTTAATTATGTTTTTGATCCACTGGTTCGAATAGGACGGTTCAGCGAATCTCGGCGAGATACAGCGCTGTTGGTGGATGAAGCACATAATCTTGTTGATCGTGCAAGAGGGATGCATTCAGGGCATTTGAATCGTTGTGAATTAATCGATGCGCAGAAGTTAGTTAGTCGTACTCACCCAGTGCTATTCAAAAAACTCAAATTTCTAACGAACAGTTTGCGTCGAATTGGTCAGTCTATGGAGTCGCAGGTGGCTTCCAATACGCGCTTTAACGATTCGCAAGCAACCGTTAGTGACGAGGTGCCGAAGAAGTTAGTGAGGCAAGCAAGCGATGTGGTTGAGGCTTACACTGATGCGTTAGATCAAGGGCAGGCAATGCCAGAGTCGTTATTTGAAATATTCAAAATGGCTTGTCGATTTATTGCTATTAGTGATTTGTATGGGGATCAACACAAAACAGTAACGCAAGTTAGTCAAGACAATCGAAATACGCAAGTCATTGTGAATTTGAAATGTTTGGACGCCGCGCGATACTTGCAACCCCAATATAAGTTATTCCGCAATACTGTGGTGTTCTCTGCCACATTACGTCCTGCGCCCTTTTATCGGGATGCGCTGGGTTTAGCTGATGAAGCTCAACAACTCGTCCTTGGTTCACCTTTCTCTGCAGAACAAGTAAAGCATTGTGTAGTCAGTTTTATCAATACGCGTTATCAGCATCGATCTGCATCAATGCCCGACTTGGTCGCCTTGTTGTCGAAATTGGTGAAGAGTGAACCAGGCAACTACATGGTGTTTTTTCCATCTTATGCTTATCTTGAACAAGCCTATGATGCATTTACTAAAAAGCACCCAACTGTCGATATTTGGCAACAAGCGAGAGGTGTTGATGTGGAAGAGCGGGCTCGTCTACTCCAACAGTTAGAAGGTGAGGGTACTCGATTAGGGTTCGCGATACTCGGTGGTGTGTTTGGCGAGGGCATTGATTACGTAGGCGACTTACTGATCGGTGTGGTTCTGGTTGGCGTGGGGTTGCCAGGGCTGGGTGTGGAGCAAGATCTGATCGCTGATTGCTATAGAGGGCAGGGACTCGATGGTTTTGACTACGCGTATCGTTACCCTGGCTTTACAAAAGTATTGCAGACCGCTGGACGTGTCATTCGAACAGAAACAGACAAAGGAGTTGTCATCTTAGTTGACGACCGATTTAGTCAGCCTTTTTATCAAGAGTTGTATCCACCACATTGGCGTGTGGAGATGGCTAAATCTATAGATGAGGTTGAGCGAAATTTATCGTTGTTCTGGGCTTCGCAGAGTCAGCTAGCGCTCTCTTGAAGCTTGAAATAGGCCGTGGAAGATTTCATCCCGATCACATAAACCTAGGCGAAAAAAAGGCCCGGCTTCCTATTGGAAGCGCGGGCCGTCAGAACGTACCGGAACAAATTAAGACTTTCTACGGCGTGTAGCTGACGATGCACGACGGGCACTTGCCTTACGTGTAGTAGATTTGCGAGCCGGCTTTTTCTTTGCAGCAGGTTTTCGCTTGACTGCAGGCTTACGCTTCGCAGCTGTTTTCTTAGCTGGTTTACGCTTAGTTGCGACCTTCTTTTTAGCAGGCTTACGCTTTGCAGCTGTTTTCTTAGCTGGCTTACGCTTAGTTGCGACCTTCTTTTTAGCAGGCTTACGCTTTGCAGCTGTTTTCTTAGCTGGCTTACGCTTAGTTGCGACCTTCTTTTTAGCAGGCTTACGCTTTGCAGCTGTTTTCTTAGCTGGTTTACGCTTAGTTGCCACCTTCTTTTTAGCAGGCTTACGCTTTGCAGCTGTTTTCTTAGCTGGCTTACGCTTAGTTGCGACCTTCTTTTTAGCAGGCTTACGCTTTGCAGCCGTTTTCTTAGCTGGTTTACGCTTAGTTGCGACCTTCTTTTTAGCAGGCTTACGCTTCGCAGCCGTTTTCTTAGCTGGTTTACGCTTAGTTGCGACCTTCTTCTTAGCAGGCTTACGCTTTGCAGCTGTTTTCTTAGCTGGCTTACGTTTAGTTGCGACCTTCTTTTTAGCAGGCTTACGCTTCGCAGCAGTTTTCTTAGCTGGTTTACGCTTGGTTGCGACCTTCTTTTTAGCAGGCTTACGCTTCGCAGCAGTTTTCTTAGCTGGTTTACGTTTTGTGACAGTCTTCTTGACTGGCTTCTTCTTAGCCGTGGCTTTCTTTTTAGCAGGTTTCTTTTTAGTTGCCGCTTTCTTTACCGCTGGTTTACGCTTCGCGCCGGCCTTTCCAGCAGTTGACTTTTTTCCAACAGTTTTTTTTGCTGTGACCTTACGAGTCACTTTTTTCTTAACACTTTTTGCTTTCACGTAGTGTTCCTCATTTATGAATTTAAGTACGTTGTCGTTCAGCAAATAGCGTACACATTTGCTAAAACTAGAGGAAAAAGTTTGATATTGCGCACTTTTTTACAACTCAAGTGCATTAAAAGTACTTTTTATAGCTAAAAAACGTTCATTTATAAAAATACATTGATGATAAAAGTGTTTTATAAAAATGTTTTTATAAAGTATTTATACAAATGCACTATCTAAAAACTCATTTTACTTTGAGTGTTGAATGCTTTTTTTCTTTTAATCAACGCACAGCGTTGGAACGGGTTGGATGTGATTGTCATGACCGAGTAGGGTGAAACGTTTGGTCATGCCTGTCCGCTCTGCGCAGCCAATCGCACGCACCTGGTTCGAGAGGGATTTTTCTGAGAGCCGATGATTCTAAAAAAAGTTCAACGATTTCAGTGCAAGCTTTGTCGCAAGAAATTCTCTGCAGCCACCCATAAACCCACTTATCGACAGAAACGACGTCGCATCAACGAGACCATTCGCTTGGCATTTGCGTTGTGTATGTACCAGAGCGTTATCGCGCTACTAGCCGGTGTCAACGTGAAAACCGTTGCAGAGCGTCTGGTTTGGCAGGCTGAGTTATCTCGCGAAAAAAACGCATGCTTTGTAGAGAAATACATTGGGCCTACCAAGAAAGATCGAGGCTTCTTGTGCGCACCTGCAAAGACTGTAGACGCAAGGTAAATGGGTCTGCCTAGAGGACGCTACAAATCATTAGCACTATCCCACCGACCTGTTTATCACAAGCGTTCTGGAGCAGTTTGGTATCTAAGATTGCCTGAATTTGAACGACCAACGGAACTTTCCAATCGTACTGCAGTCATTTGCTAACAGAAAATGTGGTAAATTGATACTACTTAATGTGGTTACTCAACGTTGCAATTTGTGGAATAAGTGATAACGTTGGTGTTTGGACTAAAGTATAGTTCTCGGTAAATCCACGGTGCAGGAGGTGCTTGGATAGTTTGATATTCCACAGTTAAAAGAGGGTTTCTCAGTTGCTAATTCTGAGCAGAAGGACAGACGAATCGATAGTAATAGGTGACGAAGTCACCATTACCATTCTGAGTGTTAAAGGAAAACAAGTCAGAATTGGTATTACTGCTCCACCAGATGTTAGTGTGCATCGCGAAGAGATTTATCAGCGAATTCAAGCTGGTGAACCGATTGAACAGGCGGAAAAACCGTCTGAAGCAGATGAAGATTAAGTAGAGCACTTCGATTTTTAAGGCTGGACCCGCGAGTTGCGGGCCTCCTATATTCTGCACTAAATTAGCGCTATCGTTCTTAAATGGTGCGATCACCATTGGCTAGATTAGCTTTGAACGTTTCCTCACAATTGATGTAGTTCCATCCCCATATTTTTCACTTCGTCCAACTCGGCAGTGGCCGTATTTGTTATTGCCGCCAAGCTTGCGTTCTCTAATGCAAAATAGGTCTCTCCTACTCGGCGCAAATCCGCTAACCCGACTTCTAGAATATTTTGTCTCGCAGCTTGTCGTAGTTCTGGAGTACGTCCAAACAATTCGCCTTGATGAGCGCTTCGAGCTTCGCCAACCGGTGATGCGGGCTTATCGATTCCGCTTACTACGTTAAGAATGGCTTCCTCAAGCGATTGCTCATTGTGTTTTTCGTTGAGCAGCCATTGAATTGATAGGTCGAAGTCCCCCATGGTTTCTACTAAACGCGGATCGCGATATGAGTAAAATTTGAACGCAGCTGAATCTGGATCGTAGCTTGCGCCTCCGCCATAAGCTCCGCCGGTTTCTCGGATAGTGCGATGCAAAAAGCCATTTCTCAAGAAGGGTCCAAGCACGGCAAGCGCTGCTGCATCCTTGTGAGCAGATGGCACAGCAGGATACGCTTTTGCACAAAAGTTGACCTCAGTGCTTGTGGTCCATAATTGTTTTACCTGCTCCCGAATAGGCGCAGGCTTGTGTAAGTCAATTGATTGGTCATTGGGTTCTGAGAAAAACTTTGCCAGATCGGCGTTTATTGAACTCAGGTTGTCTTGCTCACCAACAATCATAAACTGGCGAGGAGCCGTCTTGATCTGTTCAGATATCTGTGCAAGCTTCTCGCAGAACTCCGATAAGGATGCGTCGTCGGCTGCCAATTCATCGTATTGTTTGATGGCTTGAATGCCAACAAGGCCACTGAGTTCATGCGAAAGTTGACTAATTGGACTCATCCCACTGGCTGCAGCGGCCATCGCTAGAGTGTGCCCGCGTCCGGTAACGCTTTGTTCTGCTGCCGCACGTGACTGCGCAATGAGCTCGCGGATGCGTCCATGTTCGTCAAATCGCAAGTTGTGCAAAGTGTCGTGGAGCAGACTGCTCAAAGCACCAGAGTTGCGCAACAGTGATTTACCACGGAGCACGAAGAAGCTGGTCACTTCTTGCTCATTATCTCTAGCGCTTCTGCGACTGGTATAAATTGACATGCCGCCGGTGACAGATGCTTGTAATGCTTGTGTTTCTGCATAATCTCTGTTCCCTGAACCGATTTCGGTTGCAAGTCGCGAATACATGGGTAGTAAGGACTGCAACTCGTCGTCGAGTTTTGGCAAATCCATAATCACATGTTGGTACACCAGGCCATTGGTGCCTTGCGCATAATGCATTGCTGGTGCTTTTCCAACATGCTCGTGCGTGCCAGTAGCAATGTGCATGCTGCTGGGCACATCTGCCAGCGTTACTTTTGGAAGTATGTCCGGGTCGTCAATCATTGTTTGACGTTCTGCTAATGCTTTTGTCTTTGACACGATACGAGTGATGGCATCTTGGTCAAGGTCAGTCTTCATATCAGCCAGACGTTTTTTCTCAGCATCGTTGCGACGCTCACTGATATTGATGTCAGGTCTGAGTGTTAAGCGAACTCGATGTGTGTTATCGAGCAGTAATCGCTGAATCAGCTCAGGAATAAAGTCTGGATTTTGTGCAGCCAGGTTGAGACGTTCGAGAGCTGGGTCAAGATCAAGGGCGGCAATCGCATCGCCGCGTTGCATCGCTGGCGATAGTCCACCGAGTAATAAGGTCAGGCCAAATGGCATGCCATCACCACGAATCTCACGTTGGCTTAATTCAAGTTGATGAAGAACTGCTTCAATTTGCTCCTGAGGTACACCGTTTTTGGCAACGTCTTGCAGCACATTCAAAATCAGTTTTTCAATGTCGTCAGCCTTTTCGGGGTTAGTTCCATCGATGCCACACACGAAAACCATTTCCAACGAACCATCGTCAATGCCACAGAGCGGAGAAGGTGCGTTACCCAAGTCAGTTTGTTCCAGCGCTTGCATTAAGGGTGATGCACTGTTGTCGAGAAGAACGCTCGACAATAAGTGTGTTTGCAGTCGCTCATCTAAGTTGATGCTTTTACCAAGCAACCAGCTCATCACAACATGTGTTTTGTCGTGCTGATCGGCATCGTCGGTTGCATAGGCCTCTTCAACTCGGACTGGAGCATGTATACGGTGTGCTTTGTCGACTTTGATCGTGCGATCTAGTGGCTCGAACCGAGCGAGTACTTGATCTTCAAAGCGTTGCTGCAGTTCTGCGGCTGGTATGTCGCCATAAGTCATAAAGACGGCATTGCTTGGGTGGTAATGCGTTTTGTAGAAACTGAGCAATTGTTCGTATGATAAGTCAGGGATTGCTTCAGGGTCGCCACCACTGTTGTGATGATAAGTGTTATTCGAGTGTAAGTGCTTGCTAAGCTGCTGCCACAGAATGCTGGTGGGTGCACTCATGGCACCTTTCATTTCGTTAAATACAACACCTTTGAACACCAGGTCGCTGCTTGGATCATCTGGTGTCTCGAATTCAACGCGATGACCCTCTTGCATAAAATCGAGCTCTGCTAGTCTTGAGAAGAAGACGGCATCGAGATACACATCAAGAAGGTTGAAGTAATCTTTGCGATTTTGGCTGGCAAACGGATAGGCAGTCCAGTCACTGGAGGTGAATGCGTTCATAAAGGTGTTCAGCGAGCGTCTGATCATCATGAAGAACGGGTCACGTACCGGATACTTCTCGCTACCGCAAAGAACGGTGTGCTCCAATATATGTGCAACTCCAGAGGAGTCGGTTGGGATTGTGCGAAGACCGACCAGAAAGACATTTTCCGGGTTATCGGCGGCCAGGTGGATATGCGGTGCTCCCGTTTTTTTGTGACGGTATTCATACACATCGATATCCAAAGATTCGATTTTCGCTGTTCGCAACTGCTCAAAGGCTGGGTGTGGCGACATGATGTTCATAAGTGTGTTTAGCTCCGCGTAAGCGATTTTTCTAACGTTTCAGGTACCAGTATATGCCGCACCGCACATTTCGTGGCTGGTTTTGCCAAGTTCACACTTTAAGGCGGCGTATAAAGAGCCGATAAGGGCTGTAAGGAGTATGTGGTTCTTTTGAGTTTTTACGAGAGATCCTCCAAAACGGTGCCGAGAGATTGTGAAATTTCTGATTTTATTGATTGCAATGGTGGGGATGGGCGCTGGTGCGTGGCACTCCTATCAGCAACGAAATTTGTTGATTCGGGCAGCGCTGCTATCTGAAGGCTTCTCGCTGAGCGAACCGGTCAAATCTCGCGTGTCGAACTACTATTTCCAGCACAGCGTCATGCCGCATGACAACGCTACCGCTGATCTACCTCCAGCCAAGACTATCTACGGCACGAGTGTCAAGCGGGTTTCGATTAATCGCAGTGGCCTTGTTATGGTCGATTTTGAGGAACAGATTGGTTCACAGAGTATGGTATTTACCCCATCAGTCAGCCCTGTATCAGGCAACATTGAATGGCGATGCACCAGTGATTCGATCGATCAAAAAGTACTTGAGCTGCTTAAGCCAATCTGCAGTTTTACTACAGCAACGAACGAAGGTCAGCTGATCAATGCCATTGCCAATAACAATATTGAACGGGTTAAACAGCTTCTGAGCGAGGGTGCGAACCCCGATGCTGTGGTTAATGGCAACACTCCTTTAATGCTTGCAGCTAAGGTTGGCGATATTGAAGTGGTTAAGCTGCTTGTTGGTAAGGGTGCAAGCGTCGATAACAATGCATTAAATTCAGAACGTCGCACACCGCTGATGGTTGCGATAAACAGCGATAGCGCTGATGTCGTTAGCTACTTGCTGGCCAAAGGTGCATCTGTTACGCGTCGTGACTATAAAGGTTTGACTGCAGAAGAACACGCAATTAATACTGATCGCCGCTTAGGTGGAGAGCGGTACGAGCTCATGGTGCTTGCGAGATTAAACCCTGGGTTTGCTGGAAAGCCTGCGCAATATGCCCGTAAAAAGAGAACATCTGCACAGCAAGCTGCACATATGGATGCACTTTATTTGGAGCTGAATCAAGCGGCGAGCAGTTGTCATGTGCAACGCATTGCGACTTTACTCAAAGCGGAAAAGGACTACGACTCATCTGAATTAGTCGCAGGCAAACCGTTATCGAGTCACATTCGAAAGCCTGACTGTTCAAAGACGCTTCAGGCGTTTATAAAAACAAAAGACACTTACAAAGCTGCGCTGGATATTCGTTTTGCTGCTGCAAGTTCTGCATGTGATCAGAAAACAGTAGAGGGTCTGATGTATAAGCATTCCGACCTGGATATCATGCACCGATCTAGTATTCACTCGCATTTTGATCGTGCGGTGTATTCCGGCTGCTCGAATCTTGTCTCGTATTTCATACGTGGAGAGAAGCTTAAGGATCAGCTAAGCGGTAGTGTGCTGTTGAATGCGATTCGAAAAGCGCCTCAAGAGAGCTTGGTCGAGTTGGTAGGGTCGCTTATTGAAGCCGGTGTTGATGTGAACTACCGTGACAAGGCAGGTGAAACACCCCTGGCCGCAGCTATCGCACTTGAACATCCCGTTGTGGCGAAATATCTTGTTGATGCTGGGGCTGATGTTAATGCACCGACAACGAACAGATCGTACCCATTGATCGAAGCCTCTAAGAAAGGTTTCAATCATCTAGCATCTCAACTAATCGGAAAAGGTGCAGATATTAATCAAGAAGATGCATTAGGAAGAACTGCGCTGGTTGCAGCCGTTGCAACGGGTCGTCGACGCTTGGTAGACACGCTACTTCGTTCGGGCGCAAATGCAATGCACAGAGACAATGATGGTATTAGTGCTGTAATGCTAGCCGAGAGTAAAAACCTAAGACAAATTTATTCTCAGCTAACAGCGAGTGCATCGATAGACAATTAAACGTTCCTGCACGAACGTTTATTCTATTCTTCGAGAATTACCGTGCCCATGACTGAAGGGTCTAGGTAGGTACGATCGGTATCTTCGTCACCGACGCGTGATGGATGGAACCACCCCCATTTGCTATCTCGAAAGCCACCGTTGTCGTCGTCATTGAGTTGTATTTCCAATCCAAACTCAGCTCCAATTTCAATACCAGCCGCGACCAGTGGTACAACGATTTCGTAAACATCTTGCTCCCACTTGGCGATGCGTATGCCATCAGGTCCGATGCCCGGTCCAGTAGAAAATTCAATGCTTAAATTGGCGGACATTGGTCCAGGGGCAAATCTTCCATCAATTTCATTATTGGCTTTCTTGCTGAATTGTTTTAGCAGCGGGACGATCATCTGATAGTCGTCAGCGTCGCCCCATTCGGTGAGTTTGCTATTATCTCCATCGATAAACAACTCAATCGAGTCATCTTCCCAAAAGTCGATCGAATCTGCCTCGCGTAACCCTCTGTCGTCTGTTAATACCAACACGTAAAGATTGACGCCGTCGTGCATAGCTGCCCATCGATGCAGCTCTGTGCCGTCTGAGGCATCTGCATCTTGATCTATCATCAAGTTCTTGATCCAAAGACGCGCACCAAAGTCATCAAATTGAACTGCATCACTCCATTCGCCGGTTAGATTGTCTTGTCCGTTTAGGGTGACACCCATGCCATCAACAACAGGTGCATCCGCTGGTAAGATACGAGGAATAAGTACAGATGCTTTGGTTTGTGGCGTTGAACTGCCACCGTCAGTTTCTGGTGTAGTCTCACCACCTGACGCTGTGCCTTGGCTATCACTGCTGCCAATATCCGATGAGCCAGCAGTAGTGCTGCCACCTGTTGTGCCACTAGAACTTGATCCGGTATCCAGGCCGCCTGTGCTTGTACTATCAGAGGATCCAAAGTCTGTGCTCCCCGAACTTGTACCGCCAGAGCTTACGCCAGAATCCGTACTTCCAGCAGTTGAGCCACTTGAAGTTGTTCCTGTAGTCGGATTATCTGTGTTGGTGCCATCGGAGGAACCAGTCTCGTTGTCAGCGTCGCTTGTTCCGTCGGATGTGCTGCTATCAGTGCTACTTCCATCAGTTTCGCCATCGGTCGGTTCGTTGATCTGATCGTTGTGCACAAACGGATCTGTGTTGTTTTGGCGTTCTTCAAGGTTGGGTACGGTGTCGCCGTCCATATCAACATTGTAGTCATAGTCTGCGTCGGACAGGTTTATCTCGGCACCATCTGCATCCACGTCAACACTTTGCGACCATTGAGCTAATACAAGATTTCCTTTAGGTAGCGTTTCAATCCATTCAACCGTAACGAAATAGCTGTTGTCTGGTTGGACAAGAATGGTGCCGCTCCAAGTGTTGTTACCTATTGCGCGCATTGGAATTTGCGTGCCATTGGAAAGCAACACGGATGGACTCAATTGGGTTCGATCGATAGCACGTACCTGAAGAATTCTATCTGGCGGCGCAAACTTTAAATTGGATTCAATTTCGCCAGTAGGTTGGCAGGCGCTCAGCACGACAACACTTGATACCAAGCAAAACAATCGAGCAAGCTTGATGCTTCGACTTAAAATCGGTTGATTAATCATCATCACAATCCTGTCACTGTGACGGTAAGTGGGACACCACCTGCGTCAGATGAGCCGCCACCGCCTCCACTAGCCGCTGAGGCAAGGGCGCCAACAAGAACGACTCCCAATGCGACTTGCCACCACCGTATACCACTACTTTTTGCGCTACTGTTTTGGGCTGGTGCGACGGTGTTTGCCGCATTAACTACAGCATCGTTTGCGAGTAACACTCGTGTATACGGATCGAATGCATAACCCTGTACGGTTCTGTTGCCACCTTCATCACGTGCTTGCACGTAATATTGAATAGCCCGCAGGTCGGCAGGGTCTGTTGTGATGGATGCCGTGAAATAGGCGGTTTCAGCAATAGCGTTCATTGCGAGAGTTGAAAACGCTTGTTGTCCATCTCGTCGGTAGTACAAGGTGACATCTTTGAGAAGTCGATCGTCAACGACTTGCGCCGTAAACACTTGCGCGGTATCGGTTTGGGCTTCAGCGACCGCCTCTAACTCTATGACTGGTGATCGAGTATCTGGCGAACTTTGCGCAAAGGACACTGTCGCACTGGATAGCGATAATATAAAGACCAGTGTTGTGGCAATTAATTTGTTGACGGAACCAATCATATTGATGGACTTCTCTGGCATATCTTCTTTGAATTTACGAGGACTTAGTATAAATGAGCCGGTTAGACTTGCCGTGAACCCCGCAACGGATTGTGCATACGATTTAGTTATGTTCGTCGAAAAAAGCGTAAAACCTTGAAACGTCTCTCATTTGTATCGTTGTTGGTGCTTTTCCTCATTTTCGCTGGTACGCGCAAAGAGCAGACCGTGGCTTATATTAATGGCCATATCATCACTATGG
>Ga0209831_1001011_pt1 | contig 26670 bp, 21 predicted proteins | sample Maine_Asex4_meta_FD_187451 | JGI IMG/M metagenome (GOLD analysis project Ga0209831, IMG submission 187451) | Marine algal microbial communities from Maine, USA - Maine_Asex4_metaG (SPAdes) (version 2) | ecosystem: Host-associated > Algae > Red algae > Unclassified | place: Maine, USA | collected... | reverse complement strand
GCTGGGCAGCGTGCTCGTGCTTCGGGCCCGCGATGACGCGCAGCTTGCGATACATCTGCCGGCCGAGCGTGTTCTTGGGAAGCATGCCCTTGACGGCCAGCTCGATGATGCGCTCCGGATGCGTCTGCTGCAGCTTCTCGAAGTTGGTTTCCTTGAGATTGCCGATGTAGCCGGTGTGTCGGTAATACTTCTTGTTCTTCGGCTTGTTGCCGGTCACCACCACCTTGTCCGCGTTGATGACGACGATGTAGTCACCGGTGTCGACGTGCGGGGTGTAGCTCGGCTTGTGCTTGCCGCGCAGGCGGTAGGCGCATTCGGTGGCAACGTTGCCGAGAGTCTGGTTCTCGGCATCGATCACGAACCACTGGCGCTTTACTTCGGCCGGCTTCGCACTGACGGTGGTCTTGTTCACGAAAGGATCTCGATCGGATGGCCCGCAGACGACCTGCAGACGACATGGGCCATGCGGAGACGGGGCCCGGCTGAGGCGACCCTGCTGCAGGCGTAGCCCGCCATCATAGAGCAGTGGCCCGCGGGACTCAAGCACCGGGAGCGCGATACCGGACGCAAGAAGGCGGTACGGCCTGGTAGGACCGCACCGCCAATCATCCCGGGGGATGAAGAGGAGAAACACGTGCTTGCGCACGACGTGAGCGTTGCAAGCGCCGGACCAGGTTGCCCGTCGCGCGCCCGGCGCGCCCCCATCGCGCGCCCATCACCGCCCCCGGGCACGCCCCATCGCTCAGGGGGCTTCCGCGATCTCCCACGTGCAGCGGATGTCGACGTGCGGCTCGAGCATCCGCGTGGCCGAGCAGTACTTGTCGCGCGACAGCGTGACGGCGCGGGCGACGTGCTTCTCCGACAGCTCGCGTCCGGTGACCAGGAAGTGCACCCGGATGGCGGTGAACACCGCCGGTACCTCGTCGGCCCGGTCGGCGTCCAGCGTCACCTCCACGTCGATCACCCGCTGACGGGATTTCTGCAGCATCAGCACCACGTCGTAGGCGGTGCACCCACCCAGACCGATCAGCATCATCTCCATCGGTCGCAGTCCGAGATTGCGGCCGCCGTGCTCGGGCGAGCCGTCGATCACCACCGAGTGACCGCTGCCGGACTCGCCGACAAAGCTCATGTGGTCCAGCCATTTCACCCGCGCCTGCACGGCGATCTCCTTGATTGTCCTGCGGTTTGTCGCGCCGGCACACGGTACCCCGTGACACCTGTTTCGTCGGTTACGTGATTGAAGATATCAAATGGGTGGCCGATTCATGTCTGACGCAACACATGTCAGCCTGGAAAGCGGGCTGCAGTTCAGACATCGAGTACAGAGAACCTGATGATGCTCGCACCCAGAATCGCTCCGCCGCCCGTCGAATGGCTCGACCTGTTCCTGCGCTCCAGCCACCGCCGCCAATATCCCGCCAAGACCACCATCGTCCACCATGGCGATGTGCCCGACACTCTCTACTACGTGATCGACGGCTCGGTCAGCGTCGTCATCGAGGACGATGACGGGCGCGAGATCGTGCTCGCCTACCTGTCCGCCGGCGACTTCTTCGGCGAGATGGGCCTGTTCGACGAAGCGTCCGGGCGCAGTGCCTGGGTGACCGCCCGGGTGAAGTGCGAGCTTGCCGAGATGAACTACGAGCAGGTCCGCCGCCTGGCCGGCGAGCAGCCGGACCTGCTGTACGCGATCACCACCCAGATGGCATCGCGGTTGAGAAAGACCAGCGTCAAGGTGCGCGATCTGGCCTTCCTGGACGTGACCGGTCGGGTCGCCTCCACGTTGCTGGATCTGGCGCACATGCCGGATGCCATCACCCATCCGGACGGCATGCAGATCCGCATCACCCGTCAGGAGATCGCCCGCATCGTCGGCTGTTCGCGCGAGATGGTGGGCCGGGTGCTCAAGGAGCTCGAGGATCGAGGACTGATCCACGCTCGCGGCAAGACCATGGTCATCTACGGTACGCGCTGAGTCCGACTCGAACGGTGGGCGTTCGGCGCGATGGCGACAAGGAAGCGGGCACGTCCATTCTTCATGCGATCCGCGACGCAAGCGCGGTGCCAGCGTCGTCAGCCCGGGCCCCGACCCACCCGGACATCGCCGGTGTCGGCATCACGCCGCTGCCGGGTCACCCCCCCGCTCACCGCCATCGCCCTCGCTCGCGAACAGCCGTGCCAGCGCCTCGCCCGGCTCCCCGGCACGCATGAACGCCTCGCCGACCAGGAAGGCGTGCACCCCGTTCGATCGCATGAGCTCCACATCGGCACGCTCCAGGATGCCGCTCTCGGTCACCGCCAGCGTGCCGGCCGGCACCCGTTCCATCAGCTCCAGCGTGACGTCCAGCGACACCTGGAAGTCGCGCAGGTCGCGGTTGTTGATGCCGAGCAGCGTGGTGTCGCCGGCGGTCCGGATCAGCGGCAGCACGCGCTCCAGTTCGGAGCCGTCGTGCACCTCGATCAGCACGTCCATGCCGAGCGCGAGCGCCTGCGCGTGCAGTTCGCCCAGCGTCCCGTCGTCCAGCGCGGCGGCGATCAGCAGTACGCAATCCGCACCGATCGCCCGCGCCTCGTGGATCTGGTACGCATCGATCAGGAAGTCCTTGCGTATCACCGGCAGCGGGCAGGCCTCGCGCGCCGCCTCCAGCGCCGTCTCGCTGCCCTGGAAGAAGTCCGCATCGGTCAGCACCGACAGGCAGGCGGCCCCGCCGGCGTGGTAGCTGGCAGCGATCGCGCCCGGGTCGAAGGGGTCGCGCAGCACGCCCTTGCTGGGGGACGCCTTCTTGATCTCGGCGATCACCGCCGCATCGCCCGCGGCGAGCCTTGCCCGCACGGCACGCACGAACCCGCGCGGCACATCGCCCTCCGCACCGCGCACCGCCGCCAGTTCCTGCATCGCCAGCAGCCCGGTCACCGCGGTGCGCTCGGCGATCTCCTCGCGCTTGCGCGCCAGGATCCGCTTCAGGATGTCCGGCACCTCGACCGTGTCCACGCTCACGACGCGTTCTCCCGTCCGAGCCGCACGCTCGTCTCCACCAATCGCGCCAGCACGTCGCGCGCCCCGCCCGAATCGATCGCCTCGCGCGCCAGCTCGACGCCCTCGGCGTGCGTGGTGGCGTGCCCGCCGACATGGATGGCGGCCCCGGCGTTCAGCAGCACGATGTCGCGCGGCGCACCGGACTCGCCGGCCAGCACGGCCCGCACCATCGCCAGACTCGCCGCGGGTCCGTCGACGCGGATCGCCTCGATCGGCGCGCGCTCCATGCCGAACTGCTCGGGCGCGATGCGCATCTCGTCGATCCGTCCGCCGTGCAGGTGCGCCACCGAGGTCGCCCCGGACAGGCTGATCTCGTCCATTCCGCCCCCGGTGTGCGCGCCGTGCGTCTCGATCAGGCCGTGCACCACCATCACGTTCGCGGCACCGAGCCGCTGCAGCACCTCGGCCAGCGGACGCACCCATGCCGGGTCGAACACGCCGAGCACCTGACGGGTGACGCCTGCCGGGTTGGTGAGCGGGCCGAGCAGGTTGAACACGGTGCGCACGCCCATCTCGCGACGCGGACCGATCGCATGCTTCATCGCACCGTGGTGACGCGGCGCGAACATGAAGCCGACGCCGACCTCGCGGATGCAGGCGCCGACCTGGTCCGGTGTCAGGTCCAGGTTCACGCCGGCGGCCTCCAGCAGATCGGCCGCGCCCGAACGCGACGACACCGAGCGGTTGCCGTGCTTGGCCACGGTGACGCCGGCGGCCGCGGCCACCAGCGCGCTGGCGGTGGAGATGTTGAAGGTGCCCGAGGCGTCCCCGCCGGTGCCGACGATGTCGACCGCATCCGCCGACAGGTCGATGTCGACGCGTTCGGCCAGCGAGCGCATCACGGCGGCGGCGGCCGCCACCTCCTCCACCGTCTCGCCCTTGGCGCGCAGCGCGACCAGGAACCCGCCGATCTGGGCCGGGGTCGCCTCCCCGGTCATGACCTGGCGCATGACCGCCTCCATGTCCGCGGCGGACAGGTCGGCACGCTCCAGCAGCCGGGCGATCGCTTCCTGGATGATCATGGGGTCGGTGTCCTCGTGCTCGCGATGCGTTGCAACCAGCGGGCGAGCAGCGCGTGGCCGTGCTCGCTCTCGATCGATTCGGGGTGGAACTGCACGCCTTCCACGTCCAGCGTGCGGTGGCGCAGGCCCATGATCTCCTCGCGCTCACCACGCTCGTCGAGCGTCCAGGCGGTCACCTCGAGCTCGTCGGGCAGGCTGTCGGGCGTCACCACCAGCGAGTGGTAGCGGGTGACACGGAACGGGCTCGGCAGGCCTTCGAACACGCCCTGCCCGTCATGGTGCACCGGCGATACCTTGCCGTGCATGATGCGGTGGGCGGTGCCGATGCGCCCGCCGTACGCCTGACCGATCGCCTGCTGGCCCAAGCACACGCCGAACACGGGCACGGAACCCGCGAACCCGTGCACCGCCGCCAGCGTGATGCCCGCTCCGTCCGGTGCGCCCGGGCCCGGTGACAGCAGCACGCCGGCGGGATCGAGCTCGACCAGCTGCTGCAGCGTGACGGTGTCGTTCCTGAACACCCGCACCTCGGCACCGAGTTCGCGCAGGTACTGCACGATGTTCCAGGTGAACGAGTCGTAGTTGTCGATGACGGCGATCATGAGCGGCGCCTCACCGGTGGTTGGTGAAGCGGCGCAGCGCCTCGGGCGGCGCATCGATGCCGGCCTCGGCGATGGCCACGCCGCGGAACACCGCGCGCGCCTTGTTCATCGTCTCCGTCCACTCGCTGTCCGGATCCGAGTCGTGCACGATGCCGGCCCCGGCCTGCACGTGCAACGTGTCGTCCTTGACCACCGCGGTGCGGATGGCGATCGCGGTGTCCATGTTGCCGTTCCAGGACAGGTAGCCCACGGCCCCGGAATAGATGCCGCGCTTGATCGGTTCCAGCTCCTGGACGATCTGCATGGCGCGCACCTTGGGGGCTCCGGACACGGTGCCGGCCGGGAAGGTGGCGCGCAGCACATCCATCGCGCTGGTGCCCGGCTGCAACCGTGCGGTCACGTTCGACACGATGTGCATGACGTGCGAGTAGCGCTCGATGCCGAACGCCTCGGTGACCCGGACCGTGCCGGCCCGGGCGATGCGCCCCACGTCGTTGCGGCCCAGGTCGATCAGCATCAGGTGCTCGGCGCGCTCCTTCGGGTCGGCCAGCAGGCTGGTCTCGTGCGCCTCGTCCTCGGCACGGTCCGCACCGCGCGGCCGGGTGCCGGCGATCGGGCGCACCGCGACCTCGCCCTCCTCCAGCCGCACCAGGATCTCCGGCGACGAACCGACCACGTGGTGATCGCCCAGATCGAGGTAGAACAGGTACGGCGACGGGTTCAGTCGCCTGAGCGCACGGTACAGGTCGATCGGCGGGGCGGTGAACGGCACGCTGAGCCGTTGCGACAGCACCACCTGCATGCAGTCGCCGGCCGCTATGTGCTCGCGGATGGTCTGCACCGCACGCTTGTAGGCCGGCTCGGTGAAGCCGCTGGTGAAATCCCCCTCGGCCACCTCCAGCCCGCTGCCGGCGGTCTGGCGCGGCGCGAGCGGGGTGCGCAGCTGCTCGAACAGCTCGGCAAGCCTCGCCAGACCCGCCTCCAGCGCACCGTCGGGCGCGGGATCGACCAGCACCAGCAGTGTCAGGGAGCCCGCCAGGGTGTCGAACACCACCAGCTCGTCGCAGTGCATCAGCAGGATGTCGGGGGTGTCGAGCGGGTCGGGGTGCGGGTTGGGCCCGAGCACCGGCTCGATGTAGCGCACCGTGTCGTAACCGAAATAGCCGACCAGCCCGCCGGTCACGCTGGGCAGGCCGTCGATCGTCGGCACCCGGAACCGGGCCTGGTAGCGCTCGATCCAGTCGAGCGGGTCGGTGACGGTCTCGCGCTCCAGCACCGTGTCGCCCTCGTACGGCCCGCCTTCGCACGCCTCGTACAGGGTGACCTCGTGAGCGCGCACCTCGATGCGCCGGCGGCACGCCAGACCGATGATCGAGTAGCGCCCCCAGGTCTCACCGCCCTGCACGGACTCGAACAGGAAGCTCATCGGCGCATCGGCCAGCTTCAGGAACGTGGACAGCGGGGTTTCCAGGTCGGCCGTGACGACGGCGGCGAGCGGAATGCGGGTGTATCCCTCGGCGCGGTAGCGCGCGAATTCGTCGGGGGTCATGGGGGCAAGGTCCTGCGGATCGGGTGGCGGGCGCCGGCCGGGGACTGGCACGGGCGCGAAGCGTGACGCGTCTAGTGGCGTCGCCAGCCTCGATCGATGGTGGAGCGCGTGTGTCCCATGCGGCGATGATGCCCAACCGGCTTCGTCCGCGTCAACCGCGTCGACACGGGAGCCTGATCCGGACCTTGCGCCGGCGGTTCAAGGCATGATGCGCGCCCAGGGGTCCGTGCCGATCCCGTGTCGATCAGCACGATTCGAAACCGCCATTCCGTCAAGCGATGCCCGTCAAGCGATGAAAGACTCGAAAGTCTGCCCCGCCTGCTCCGACGAGATGGAACGATCCGCCACGACGTGTCCGTCGTGTGGCAAGCACCTGCACAGGCGCTTCTACCTGAAGGCATCGATCGTCCTGGCGGTACTCGTCATCGTCAAGCTGGCGACGGCGCCCTCCGCCGAGCAGAGCAGCCTGGCACTGGTCAACGATATCGAGACGCTCGTGAATGCCCGGGCCGACGACGGCGTCGATCCGAAAGCCCTGCACCTGGTGTTCGCCGCGCCCAACGATTACACCATCATCCAGCGCATCTACAAGGAACGGTCCGTCACCGGAAAGATCGTCGAATGGCGGCACGAGGTCCGCGAGGTGGTCGAGAGCGGGCCGAACCGGTATCGGGTCCGGACCGGCAACACGGACGTGGCGCTGGGTGCCTTCGTCACGATCAACACCCGATCCTCGACCGAGGTCGCGCAGCTCGAGAGCCTCGAGGCCGGGGACGAGATCGTGTTCAGGGGACGGATCGCCGGCATCACGAAGCGACACGTCGATATCGAGAGCGCGATCCTGCTGGGTGTGCCGACCTATTGAGGGAATCCGCCGGGCGGACGCACCGGACCACGAGCCACTACACTGGATCGAATGTCAGAAACGGCCGAACCATCATGAGCACCATCCGCCAGGACGATCTGATCGACAGCGTCGCCGATGCGTTGCAATTCATCTCGTTCTACCACCCCAAGGACTACATCGACGCGGTGCACGCCGCGTACGAGCGCGAGGAATCGACCGCCGCCAAGGACGCCATGGCGCAGATCCTGGTCAACTCGCGCCTGTGCGCCGAGGGCCACCGGCCGATCTGCCAGGACACCGGCATCGTCACCGTGTTCGTGCGCATCGGCATGGACGTGCGCTGGGAGCGCGAGCCGGGGATGGATGTCGCCGCGATGATCAACGAGGGCGTGCGGCGCGCCTACACCCACCCGGACAACCCGCTGCGCGCCTCCATCCTGGCCGACCCGGCAGGTGGCCGCAGGAACACCGGCGACAACACCCCGGCGGTCATTCACATGGAGCTGGTCGACGGCGACACGGTGGACATCGAGATCGCCGCCAAGGGCGGCGGCTCGGAAAACAAGTCGAAGCTTGCGATGCTCAACCCGTCCGACTCGATCGTGGACTGGGTGGTGAAGACGGTCCCCACCATGGGGGCGGGCTGGTGCCCGCCGGGCATGCTCGGCATCGGCATCGGCGGCACCGCCGAGAAGGCCGCACTGCTGGCCAAGCGCTCCCTGATGGACCCGGTCGATATCCAGCTGCTGGCCGAGCGCGGGCCGTCGAACCGCATCGAGGAGCTGCGCCTGGAGATCTTCAACCGGGTCAACGCGCTCGGCATCGGTGCGCAGGGGCTGGGAGGGCTGACCACGGTGGTGGATGTGAAGATCCTCGACTACCCGACCCATGCCGCCTCCTTGCCGGTGGCCATGATCCCCAACTGCGCGGCCACCCGGCACGCGCACATCACGCTCGACGGCAGCGGCCCGCACCACCAGACGCCGCCCTCGCTCGACGACTGGCCGGCGATCACCTGGGATGCGGGGGCGAACGCGCGGCGGGTGAACCTGAATGATGTGACGCCCGCCGAGGCCGCCAGCTGGAAGCCCGGCGAGACGCTGCTGCTGTCGGGCAGCATGCTGACCGGCCGGGATGCCGCCCACAAGCGCATCCAGCAGCTGGTCGAGGCCGGCGAGCCGCTGCCCGAGGGCGTCGATTTCAAGGGCCGGTTCATCTACTACGTGGGCCCGGTCGACCCGATCGTGGGCGAGATCGTCGGGCCGGCCGGCCCCACCACCTCCACCCGCATGGACCAGTTCACGAACCTGATGCTCGACCGGCTCGGGCTGCTGGGCATGATCGGCAAGGCCGAGCGCGGCCAGGGCGCGATCGACGAGATCAGGAAGCACGGCGCGGTGTACCTGATGGCGGTGGGCGGGGCGGCCTACCTGGTGTCGCGCGCCATCCGCGAGGCGCGCGTGGTGGCCTTCGAGGACCTGGGCATGGAGGCGATCCGCGAGTTCGTGGTCGAGGACATGCCGGTCACCGTGGCGGTCAGCGCCGACGGCGAATCGGTGCACCAGACCGGTCCTGCCCTGTGGCGCGGCAAGATCGAGTCCGGCGAGGTCAGGCCGGTGCGCTTCGAGAGGAAGCTCTCGTGAGAGCGCTCGTCGCGTTGATCGGCACCGTCGTCCTGCTCGGCTGCGCTACCGGCGGCGGTGCCCCGCGCAGCGGTTCGCCCGGCGGGGACGCGGTGCGCGCCGAGGCCTGCAAGGCCGGTGACGAGGCGATCGCCGATCGCGGTGCCTGCCTGCTCGACGATGCCGCCTGCTACCAGCTGGTCACCGGTGGCTGGTGCACCGGACCGCGCGGCAACACCTGCCCGGCGGGCTCCAGCACGGTACCGGCCGGTCAGGCCTGCCCGATCGGCGAGGTCTGCTTCCGGATGGGCGAGAGCCTGACATGCGTGGCCGGCTGATCATCAGCCGCGACGAGGTGCGCTCGGCCGACGTGATCGCGCTGCTGGAGGCGCATCTCGAGGACATGCGCCGCACCAGCCCGCCGGGCAGCGTGCACGCGCTGGACGTGGCGGCGCTGCGCGCACCGGAGGTGAGTTTCCGGGTCGCGCGCGAGGGCGACACGCTGGCCGGCTGCGCCGCCCTGAAACGGCTCGACGGTGCGCACATGGAGATCAAGTCGATGCGCACCGATGCAGCCTTTCGCGGACGGGGCGTCGCCCGCGCCCTGCTGCGTCACCTGATGGAGGAGGCGCGTGCATCGAGCGAGCGTCCCGATCGCACCCGATTGAGCCTGGAGACCGGTTCGCAGCCGTTCTTCGCCCCCGCCCGCGCCCTGTACCTGGCGCACGGGTTCGAGGTCTGCCCGCCGTTCGGCGACTACCGGCCGGATCCGGCCAGCACGTTCATGACACGCGTGCTGAGGTCGGACGAGCGGTAGCCGGATGCCTCGTCGCCGGCTTGTCGGCTCAGCCGTACCAGTTCGCCTGCACCACCTCGATGGCCGCATCGAGCGCCTTCACCCGTTCGGCGAAGGCAGCGATGTCGCTGCCCTTGTGGTGGTACGGGTACACCGTCTCGGGCGCGAACTCGGCCACGCCGTCGGCGGCCTGATCGATGTCCATCGTGTAGGGCAGGTTCATCGGCACGAACGCCAGCCGGATGTTCTCCAGCGCGCGCATCTGCGGCACCGCCTCGGTGTCGCCGGCAAGATAGACGCGCGAACCGTCGATCTCCATCACGTAGCCGTTGTCCCGGCCCTCGGGGTGGAACTGCAGCCGACCCTCGGTCAGGTTGTAGGCCGGTACCGCCTCGATCGAGATGCCGGCCAGCTCGATGGTGTCGCCGTTGCCGATCGCCTCGGCGCGCTCGCGCAGCTCGCCGGGCAGCATGTCCAGCACCGCCGGGTTGGTCAGCAGGCGCGTGTTCTCGCCCATCAGGCCGGCGAGCGCGTCGGCGTCGTAGTGATCGCCGTGCTCGTGCGTGACCACGATCAGGTCGGCGCGCGGCAGTCCGGTGTACAGCTGGGCGCCACCGACCGGATCGGCGTAGATCACCCCGGCCGGCGTCTCCATCACCAGGCTGGCGTGCTGGACCGGGTGCACGGTGATGGTGCCGCCGTTGGCGGTGGCGTGCCCTTCGGCGTGAGCGGCGGCCAGCGCCGTGCGTGGCAGACCACCGGCCAGCGCGAACCCCGTGGCCAGACCGCTCGCCACGCGCGTGGCGCCGAGCGAGGCCAGGCCCATTCCCAGAACGGTGCGGCGTGATGTCATGACGGGCTCCTGTCAGGCGGATCGACGCGACAGCATAGCCGCATCGGATCGCGTCAGGCCGCCTTGCTGTCGCCCGGATCGCGCCGCTCGGCCGCCTCGCCGCCGCTCCTGACCAGCACCAGGCGCGGTGCGGGCGACTGGTCGGGATGCGCCTCGTCGAAGCTGTGCTCGCGCAGCATGCGCTGCGACCACACGATGCCGGCCGGGTCCCCGCCCACGGTGCGTCGGTACAGGTTGCCGTTGAGCTGGTTGCGCAGCACCAGGTTGGTGCGGAACGTCTTGAAGGTGCGCTCGCACACCGGCTCGGTGCGGTTCCAGAACTCGTCCAGCGGCAGGCGCGAGGTCAACCCCGCCAGATCGTAGATCGCACGCCCGAGCGTCTTGACCGGCGAGCCGTGGTACAGCGCCTGGATGCCGACCGTGGAGTTGATCAGCACCGTGCCCTGGGCGTGCCCCAGCAGCGTCGGCAGATCCAGGTCGTGCACGTAGAACACCCGGTCGCTCAGGCCGAGTTCCGCCAGCAGGTTGGCGAACAGCATCGTGTAGTCGGTGTAGCCGCGGTCCAGCGGGTGGTGCTTGAACACCAGCGCCTTGTTGGGCGCGGCATGCTCGGCGAAGGAGGCCAGCACCTCGCCCACGAAGTGCTCTATCGAGTTGAAGCCCGAGTGCACCACCACCTGCATGTCGCAGTGCACCTGCAGCGGGCACACGAAGTAGTTGTTCTCGAACTCCGGCAGCAGCCGTGCCAGCACGCGGCGTTCGCGTCGCGCGTAGCGGCGCTTGCGCAGCCCCGAACGGACCCAGCGCAACCCTTCCGAGAACCACTCGAACGGCCGGTGGTGCCGGTAGTGCGGAAAGCGTCGCCGGTGCAGTGCCGCCGCCCAGTAGTAGACCATCGAGTACGCCGCGGTGACCGGGAACACGTGACCGGGCTGGGCGTGCTCGTCGGGCGGTTCGCCGTCCGTCCCGTCCAGCCGGACCGGGCGCTCCATCATGGTCGAGTGACCGTTCACGCCGTGCTCCTCGAGGGTGATGAAGTTCGGACGCACGTAGCCTTCCTCGAACACGAACAGCCGGATGGCGTGGCGTTGCGCCACCTCGCGCGCGATGCGGTGGTAGGCGCGGCAGTCGCCGAACAGGTAGATGCGCCCGATCGCGCGGTTCACCACCAGCCGCTCCAGGTGCTGCTCCCAGTGCTCGAGCCGGCCGGCGAAGTCGATCGCGCGCTCGCCCCGGAAGAACAGCCGGTCGCCGCCGTTGAAGTTCACCTTCCAGACGCGAAAGCCCCGCGATTCCAGCCCCTGCGCGAAGCGCTTGAAGAACGGACCGATCGGTCCCTGCAACATCAGCACGTCACGGCGCATAGCCGAGCCCCCTGACGACGTTGGCGATCTTGTCGATGCGGCGCACGGCCCGGTTCGGCGGCGGGCGGGCGGATGCCGAGAGCTTCTGGCGCGCGATGATGCCCACCATGCATTCGGCGGTGACGAACTCGCCGCTGTCGATGTCGACGTAGCGCGGGTACTCGATCAGCACGCAGTACACCAGCTCGTCGATGGTGCGTCGGCGCACCCGCCGCACGGTCGACTGGCGATCCTCGGTCAGGCCCCAGCCGGCGTAGAACGGCGCCCCCCAGGTGACCACGTGCTTGCCGCGCATCAGGGCCTCGAACCCGGTCAGCGAGGTCATGGTGTGCAGCTCGTCGCAGGCGTCGATGCTCTTGCCGATCGGGGTGTCGACATCGACCGCGTCGGCGCAGGCCTGAAGGGCTGCGTCATCGATCGCACCGCGCCGGTTGCCGCTGGAGACGTCCGGGTGGGGCCGGTACACGATCCAGTCATCCGGACGCGCCTTGCGGGCGGCCTGCAGCAGGGCGGCGTTGGTGGACACGCCGGCGCAGCCGCGGCGCACCGACTCGTCGTTCTCGACCTGGCCGACCACCAGCACGCGGTTCCTGCCGGTCGGCGAGTCCATCGACCTCTCCCCTTGACCGGTGTTGTATTTCGATATGCCGGCCTCCAGGATCGAACGCCTGAGCCTGGCGGCGCGCCGGATCTCTCCCGGGCCGCAATCGTGCTCGTTGAGAAGCGTTTCCAGATCGCTGGGGCGCTGCGGATCGAAATACAACCCTGACATGTCCACCACCAGCGAACCGGGTGCGGTGTAGTCCGAACCGAGCCCGGCCGAGCGCAGGAACCCGTCCTCCAGCCGCCACAGCCCGATCCCGTCGGAGCGCTCGGTACCGGGTGGCGCCGAACGGCGAAAGCTCCAGGTCACGATGGCGTCCGCCGCCGCGGCACGCTTCGAACCGAGGTTGCCGAAGCTGACCTGCCCGTCCGGGGAGCGCAGGTAGCGGGCGATGTAGCGCTGCTTCCAGGGCGTGATGCCGACGCAGTGCAGCCGCTGCGCGTTGCGCGCGAACATGCGCCGCTGCAGGGCGACGTGATCGATGCAGTCGCCCAGCGTCCAGGCACTCCCGTCGACCGGCGAACGGTAGCTGGCCGTGCGCACGTGGGAGGCGTGGAACAGGTGATCGATGTGGCGTGCGTGCGTGCGTCCGTGCGCACGGCGGACCAGTGCCGGGTGGGTGGCACGATCGTCCGTCAGTCCCCACCCGGCGTAGAACGGTACGCCGAACAGCACCACGTCGCGTTCGGCCAGCAGGGCCTCGTAGCCCAGCTGCGAGGTGCCGGCGTACACGCGCGCGGCGGCCACCAGCCAGGCGTAGGGATTGTCGTTGCCCGGCAGCAGGGCGATGTTCGCCTCCCGGGCGGCCCGGTCCAGGTAGCCGCGGCGCCTGCCCGCCACCACGTCGGGATGGGTGCGCACGATCACGCGCCGGCCCGGATTCTCCTCGATCGCGCAGGCGAGCATGCGCTCGAAATCGGCCGCGACCATGCCGCCGCAGGCCACCGAGGCATCGTCGCGGGTCTGGTCGACGACCAGCACGAACGGGTCCTTGGGCACCTCGACGTCGAGCGAGCTCGTCCGGTAGGCGTTGTACTTGGTGATGCCGTGCTCGACCAGCCGTTCGCGCCAGCGGCGCGCCTGTTCCAGCACCGCGGCGTCGCACTCGCGCTCCAGCGCCGCCTCGTCGACCAGGAAGCTCTCCAGCCCCGACGGCGTGGCGGCGTCGTAGTAGACGCCCTCGCCGTCGATCAGCAGGGAGTAGACGGTGCGCGAGTGCGCATCGTTCGAGGCGGTGCGGATCCAGCCGTCCTCCAGCCAGCGCACCGGAATGCCGTACGCGTCGGCCAGCTCCAGCGTCCGGTGCCCGCTCTCCTTGCGCCCCCAGACCAGGGCGACATCGGGAACGATGCCCCGCCGCACCGCTTCGCGCGGCGACAGCACGGCATCGACGCCGAGGAAGTGCTCGAGATGGCGGATCGCGCGCAGGCCGCGCGACGCGCACACCGCCGTACGCGACGGGGCGGCGGGACAGGATGGAGCGCCCTCGGGCGAGGAAGGTTCGACGGGACTCGCTGACGACATGGAACCTGACGGCATGGAACGACGGCATCCTGCGGCACGGATAACCCGGGCAACGGTGCAGGAAGCACGCCACGGGCACGCCGGAAAATCCGTGCGGCGTCACGGATCCGGCGCCCGGGTGCGCGCTCTCGCCGGGTGGCGCAATCCCTGCACCGCACGGGGCGCCCCCTCACGTGTCCCGGATCATGTCCCGCAAGACCTTCGCCCGCTCGCGGCGTGCCGGGCCGCTACCCCCGTTCGTCCCCGTCCCCGTCCTGGCCTGCGCCCTCGCCCTCGTCACCGCGGCATGGCTCGGCGGCTGCGGCGGCGGTACCGCACCGCTCGATGCGGGCGAGCCGGGAGACACGGTCGCGGCCAGCGGCGATCCGGACCCGCGTCCGGACATCGTGCTGGTGGTGGCCGACGACATGCGCTGGGACCTGATGAGCGGCAAGGGGCACCCGTTCCTGGACACCCCGCACCTGGACGCCTTCGCCGAGCAGGCGGCCAGCATGGATGCCGCCTTCGTGCCGGTGGCGCTGTGCTCGCCCTCGCGCGCGGCGATCCTGACCGGACGCGAACCGCACCTGGCCAGCGCGCCCGGCATCGCCCGGCGCAACAACTCCTTCCTGCAGACCCAGCGCACCTTCGTGGAGGACCTGCAGGATGCCGGCTACACCACCGCCTACATCGGCAAGTGGCACCTGGGCGACGGCGCGACCCCCAAGCGCGGGTTCGACCACTGGGAGAGCTTCGACTGGCTGGGCGAGTTCTTCGACCCGACCGTGCACGTCAACGGCGAGGAGCGTCATTTCACCGGCTACGCCGACGACGTGCTCGCCGCGCGCGCGGAGTTCTTCATGCAGTCGCACCGCGACGACTCCAAGCCGGTGTTCCTGATGGTCGGCCTGAAGGCGCCGCACCTGCACTTCGAGTACCCCGCCCGCCACGAGGACGCCTTCGACGGCGTCGGCATCCCCAGGCCCGACACCTACGACGAGGACTTCTCGCTCAGCGGCAAGCTGCAGGCGGTCAAGGACTGGCTGGGCATGGAGGAGTTCCGCTGCGGCCTGGAATGCTTCAAGGGCAGCTGGGAGCGCTACATCACCTCCCACTACCGCGCCATCCTCGGGCTGGACGACTCGGTCGGCACCCTGCGCCGCGCCATCCGTCACCGCGCCAAGGACGACAACACCCTGTTCGTCTACACCAGCGACAACGGCTACTCGCTGGGCGACCACGGCCTGACCGAGAAGCACATGCTGTACGAGGAACCGATACGCGTGCCGTTCCTGGTCGACTTTCCCGGGCAGCAGGATCGTGGCCTGCGCTTCGACGGGCTGGTCAGCACGCTGGACATCGCCCCCACCGCCCTCGACTACGCCGGCGTCGCGGCACCCTCGACGATGCAGGGGCGCAGCCTGCGCCCGCTGGCCGAGGCCGGCGCCGGTGCACCGGCACCGGAGGACTGGCGCGACGAGCTGTTCTTCACCTACGAAGGTTGGCAGATCGCCGTGCGCACCGATCGCCACAAGTACATCGAGTCGCTGAAGGAGCCCGGCCACGTCGAACTCTACGACCTGCGGGCGGACCCGAAGGAGACCCGCAGCGTGCACGCCGATCCTGCCTACGCGGACACCCTGCGGGAGATGGACGCGCGGCTGGATCGCATGATCGTCGAGAACCGCTGGTCGCCGCGGGTCGAGCATCCGATGACCGGCCTGCTGGCCACGCAGGCGTTCGACACCGGGCAGGCGGATACCGCCGCCGCCGCGGTGTCGCGCGGCGCCCTGCCCTCGACCGGTACGGACGACGGGCTCGGCCTGCACTGGCGCCGCCTGGAACGGGACGATCGGGGCTTCCAGCTGGCCAGCGGTGCGCCGGCGAACAGCTCGGTCCTGGTGACGCTACCGATCACCCGGCTGGTGGACTTCGATCCGTTCGTGCAGCTCGACATCCGGGCGCAGTGGCCGGCCTCGATGTACGTGGGCGGACAGGAGGTGTGGAGCAATCACGAGCAGTTGTCGATCAACCGTGCCAATCCGCCGCTGGTGAACGAGAACACGGTGGTGGTGCTGCGCTTCGACGGGCGGGAAAGCCTGCGGCTGGACCTGGACGTGACCGCACCGCAGGGCACGCTGGCCCTGACACCGGGCATGGCGCGGGCCCGCCCCTCGCTCGCCGCGGCGACGTTCGCGCGCTGTGCGGTGACGGGCGGAGAAACGGGTTCGTTCCTGGACACCGTGCGGTGAGATATCCGTACGCGAGCGCACCGGGTCACCGGCGACGGCTCGACGGAATCCGCCGCTCGATCGTAGGGCTGACCGTTCTCGTGCTGAGCGCCTGCGGTGGGTCGACACCCGCTCCGGACACCGGTACGGAATCCGGCCGGAACGGCGACGGCGACACGGACCTCGTGCGCATCGATCCGGACCCTGCGCGTTGCGTCCACCCGGAGCGCGGTGGCACGCACGGGCCCGACGGCGAAGGCTGTGCCGCGATCCCTGGCAGCGCTACGCTGATCGCCGGCAGCCACACCTCGTTCACCGTGGCGATCACCGTCGGGCCGGCCGGCATCGCGCCCGGTGGCGGCGTCTCGATCGGCATGCACCACGCCGCCGACTGGCCGGTGCAGGCCCACGATCCGGACGGTGACGGGCACGTCGCGGTGCACGGCGGTGGCGAGGGCAACGTCACGCTGACGCGGCGCGAATGGGCCCCGCCCGGCATGTTCGCACCCTCACGCCCGTCGTTCGACTCGGACGGCATCTTCCACCGGGTGCTGATCGCCCGCGTCGGCGAACGCGCCCTGCCGCCCGGCACCGTGCTGCACGTGCGCTTCGGCGCCGGCGACAGCCGCGTGCGGGTGTTGCCCTACGTCGATCCCGAACACGAGTTCCGGGTGGCCACCGATGCCGACGGGGATGGACGCTTCCACGCCATCGCCGCATCGCCACGCATCGCGATAGTGCCTGCCGAAGGGCACGAACTGGTCGGCTTCCTGCCCTCGCAGGTGGCCATCGGCGACCCGGTCACGCTGCACCTGCAACTGGAGGACCGGCACCACAACCGCGTGAGCGCATCATCCCTGTCGGTATCGGTCACGGACGAGCACGGCACGCCGCTCGCCGACGGCGTGCCGCTGACCGAGGGCCGCGGCACCGTCGAGATCACACTGCAACGCACCGGCGCCCACCGCCTGCGGCTGAGCAGCGACGACGGTGCGTTCACCGGGCGCAGCAACCCGTTGCGCGCCTACGAGGAACTGCCCGAACGGCGGCTGTGGTGGAGCGACCTGCACGGGCACACCAGCGTCTCCGACGGGCTGGGTCCGAGCGCGGACGCCTACTTCCGCTTCGCCCGTGACGAGAGCCGGCTCGACATCGTCGCCCTCACCGATCACGGCCATTTCGACTGGCCGGCGAATGTCGCAGCCGTCAAGGCTCACCACGCGCCGGGCGAGTTCGTGACGATCCTCGCCCAGGAAGCCGGCGCGGGGCCGGACCACATGAACATCTACTACCGGCGCGACGACAGCGCGCACCTGTCCCGCTGGCACACGAAGTACGAGGCCCTGATCGCCTGGGTCGGGCGGCAGTTCAACACCGACCGCCGCGAGGCGATCATGGCGCCCCACCACCATGCCTACGATCGCGGTGCGAGCGGCGATCCGGACTACCCGTTCGGTGCCTTCGACGAGGAGGTGGTGCGCCTGGTCGAGGTGTATTCCTCGCACGGCACCTCGGAGTTCCCGGGCAACCCGCGTCCGCTGGTCGCCCCCAGCGATGACCACACCAAGTACCTGCAGCACGCGCTGGCGAGCGGTCTGCGCTTCGGCGTGATCGCCGCGAGCGACAACCACGACTCCCACCCGGGCCGCTCGGTGTGGGGCGAGTACGCCGGCGGGCTGGCCGGCATCTGGGCGTCGGAGCTGACCCGCGAGTCGGTGTGGCAGGCCCTGAACGACTACCGCACCTACGGCACCAGCCTGGACCGCATCTACGTCGAGTTCACCATCGACGGGCAACCGATGGGGTCGGAGGTCGACGCCGACGGCACGGCCTTCATCGAGGCCTGGGTGATCACCAAGCGGGACGGGCTGACCGTGGAGCTGCTGCGCGACAACGCGGTGATCGCCACGCGCCAGGGCGATGCCGGTCATCTCGCCTTCACGCTGGAAGACGAGCCCGGTGCGGGCACGCACCCCTACTACCTGCGGGTCACCGACGAGCGCGGCGAGCGCGCCTGGTCCTCGCCCATCTGGGTGACCGGCAGCGGTGCACCGTGAGCGACGTCTGCGTGGTGCTGTGCAGCTACCGCGGGGCCGCACACCTGGCCGAGCAGCTCGACTCGATCGCCGCCCAGACGCTGGCACCGGCGAACGTGCTGGTCCATGACGACGCCTCGTCCGACGCGACGCTCGCCATCGCGCGTGCGCACCCGCTCGGCGCGACGGTGCGCGCGCACCCCGACAACGTCGGCGTGGTCGCCAACGTGGAGCGCGCCCTGCGCGATGCGCTGACCGAGGGCTGCGACTACGTCGCGCTGGCCGATCAGGACGACGTGTGGCATCCGGACCGGCTCGCCCGCGGCCGGGAGCGGATGCGGCAGCTGGAGGAGCGGCACGGTGCGGATGCGCCCCTGCTGGTGCACTCGGACCTGGCGATGGTGGACGCCGAACGACGCCCGCTCGCCCCCTCCTTCCTGGCCTGGCGCGGCTACGCTCGCGGCGAGCGGGCAACGCTTGCCACCCTGCTCGGTCAGAGCGGCGTGATGGGCAATACCTGCCTGTGCAATCGCGCCCTGCTGCAGCTGGCCCTGCCGTTTCCGCCCGAGCTGCACGTGCACGACTGGTGGCTCGGCGTGCTGGCCGAGCTGCACGGTGCGCGGGCCTGCCTGGAGGAGCCGCTGGTCGACTACCGCATCCATGCCGACAACGTCAGCAACGCACTCCATCGCCTCGATGGCGGTGCCGGCCCGGGCTCCTGGAACAGGCTGCTGCACCGCGATTTCCGACTGCCGTTCAAGGAGGACACGCGCCTGGTCGCGGTCCGTTCGCTGCTCGATGCCGGACGCCCCGCAGTGGCGGCACCGGCACGCCGCACCATCGAGGCGTTCATCGCCTACCTGGAGTTCGGCGGCTCGCGCCCGCGCCAGGTGGGACGACTGCTGGTGCACGGCTTTCTCAGGAACGGGTGGCGGCACCGGCTGCGCGTCGTGCTGGCGGTGCTGACGAGCGCGCGCTACCCGCGTGGGCAGGTACGCGGCGAGCCGGGTCCGACCGATGGTTGATCTGGCACGAATGCCGCTGCACTCCGGCTCGCTCGCCGCCTTCCCGCAGGACGCATCCGACACGTGATCAACCGGACCGCATGGCGGCGCCAGCTGTACCGCGAAGGCAAGCGCCTGCTCGGTCCGGAGCGCATGGCGCGGCTGCGCACCCGCTCGTTCGGCCTCGGCCGCCGTCTCGCACGGCAGGGCGCACGCGGCCGGGACGCCCTGCGCGGCCGGGGACGCAGGCACTGGCTGTCCGGGGTCGAGATCGAGTGGGTCGACGGATCAGGCGTGCTGTTGACCGGTCGCCTGATGTCGACCGGTGGCGCGCTCGAAGCGGCCAGCCTGACGCTGGGCGGCGGTACGCCGCTGAGGATCGAGATGGCTACCGGTACCGGGGCCGGGGCGGCACTGGTGCGCTTCGAGACGCGCGAAGATCGACGCCGGCGCGACGGCATTGCGCGCGGGTTCGCCGTACTGGTCGACGTGCCGGCGCGGGAGGTGCGAGGCCTGCGGGACGCGGGCGCGGCACAAGCGGAGTCCGGCTACCGGCTGCGCCTGACGACCGGCTCCGGCACCGTGACGGCGACCGGTCGCCTGCCGGATCCGGCGGCGCTCGGATACGACGCGCTCGGCCGGGTGCGCGCCATTCTCGAGCGGGTTCCGCCGCATCGCGACGGTCGCCGTGCGCTGTTCGACCGGGCATTCGGTCCGGCCATCGAACGGCTGTGGAACGAGCACCGTGCCGGCACGGCACCGGTGGACGGCGAATGCGTGCGCTACGGCGATCACCCACCCGGGCAACGCCACGCCACCTCGGTGATCGTGCCGGTGTACGGGCGCTGCGACTTCATCGAGCACCAGATGGCGCATTTCGCCTTCGACCCGGATCTCGCCGGTGTCGACCTGCTCTACGTCGTCGACGACCCGCGGCTGCACGTGCGGACCCGGGCGCTCGTCGAACGTCTGTCGCGCAGCGTCGACCTGCCGTTCAGCGTGCTCTACCTGACGCGCAACAGCGGGTTTGCCGCTGCGAACAATGCCGGCGCACGCCACGCCCGGGGTGCCGACCTGCTGCTGCTCAACTCCGACGTGCTGCCCGGCGAGCGGGGCTGGCTGTCGGCCATGTACGCAAGCGTCGACGGCCGGCTGACCGGCACCCTGCTCGGCGCCCGGATGCTGTACGAGGACGGTACGCTGCAACATGACGGCATGCGCTTCGAACCCGCCGATTCGCACGAGGGCCAGTGGCTGAACCGCCATCCGGGCAAGGGCCTGCCGGCCGACCTGTTCCCGAGCCGGCGCGAGGCGCAGCCGCGCCAGGCCGTCACCGGTGCCTGCCTGCTGCTCACCCGGCGCGACTGGGACGCGCTCGGCGGACTGGACGAGGCGTACCTGCTCGGCGACTTCGAGGACTCCGACCTGTGCCTGCGTGCACGTGCCGCCGGCCTGGACATCCGCCTCTGCACCGACGTCTCGCTGTTCCACCTCGAACGCCAGTCGCAGAGCCTGGTGGCGGGGGCTCGCTGGAAGGACCTGCTGACCTACTACAACTGCTGGTACCAGAGCCGTCGCTGGAACGAGCAGCTCGCATCGCTGACCGGACCGCCCGCTCATGGCTGAACACGCAGCCGAGGTCACCCCCCTGCGCACCGACGAGCGCACCGACGGGCGCGCCCGCGTCCTGATCGTCGCGCACGGTCACCCGGACATCGATCGCGGGGGCGGCGAGGTCGCCGCCTACGCGCAGCACCGGCTGCTGAACGGCAGCGACCGCTTCACATCGGTGTTCTTCGCCCGTCACGACGAACCCTGGCCGGTGCATCCGGGCACGGTGTTCAGCGGCACGGGACGAGCGGCCGAGATCCTGATGCACTCGCGCACCACCGACCGCTTCCTGTTCCGCCAGGACGACGAGCGGCGCGTGTGGCGCGAGTTCCGCGAGGTGCTCGACGCGGTGCGCCCGGACATCGTGCACTTTCACCACTACCTGCACCTGGGACTGGAACTGCTCGCCGAGGTGCGCCGCTGGTCGGCGAGCGTGCCGATCCTGATGACGCTGCACGAGTACCACGCCATCTGCCACAACGACGGGTTGATGGTGCGCACGCGCGATGCCGATCTGTGCGACCGCGCCACCCCGGCACGCTGTGCGCAGTGCTTCACCGGCCGCGACGAGCAGGACTTCACGCTGCGCGAACGCTACATCAAGGCGTTCTTCGAACACGTCGATCGTTTCGTCGCACCCAGCCGGTTCCTGGCGGATCGCTACACCGACTGGGGCATCGCCCCCGGGCGGATCACCGTGATGGAGAACGTGCTGCCACCCGAGGCTGCACGGCCGGAGGCGAGCGCGGCCCCCGCCGCCACGAACGAGACGACCTGGACGACCGGAATGACCGGGACGACCGGGGTGGGCGAGAGGGCCGGCACCGCGGGCCGGTGCGAACCGGACGTGGCACCGGGACGCTGCCGGCTCGCCGTGTTCGGACGACTGAGCGACATGAAGGGCACACCGTTGCTGCTCGAAGCGCTGGCCCTGCTGCCCCGCGGGACGCTCGATCGGCTCGAGATGGACATCCACGGCACGGGGCTCGAGCGCATGCCGCGCCGAACGCGCACCCGCCTGGTGCGTGCGGTCAGGCGCCTGGGTCCGGCGGTCAGGCTGCAGGGTGCCTACCGGCAGGAAGAGATGCAGCGGCTGCTGGACGGTGTCGACTGGATGGTGGTGCCGTCGCGCTGGTGGGAGAACTCGCCGGTGGTGATCCTCGAGGCCAAGCGCCACGGCGTACCGCTGATCACCGCCGACATCGGTGGCATGGCCGAGAAGGTCGTCGACGGGCTGACCGGCTGGCAGTTCCGCGCCGGCGATGCCCGCTCGCTGGCCCGCACCATCGAGCGTGCCGTGACGTGCGGTCCGCGACACGCGATCATGGCCGCGCACGCGGCGCGGGACTGGCGCCCGGACGAGGTCGCGGCCGCCCACCTGGCGTTGCACGACAGCGCACGCAGGCTCGGCGAACGGCGTCACGCCGACGCGGTCGCGCCCCCCGGAGCGAACGGGAGGGACGGGACGGATGGCGCACACGGCACGACGACCGCGACACCGATCGATCGGGCGGCCTGAGACGGCCCGCCCGATCGGACGCTCAGGCCGCCCGCGCGGCGAGCACCCGCTGCACCACGCGGCGATCGCGACGGTTGTCGAACTTGCGCGCGTACAGCGCGTCCGAGGCCTGGATGAGCGGCCAGTCGGCGAGCGTGAACACCTTCGGTGCGGGGTGGTCGGCCGGGCGCACGATCAATCGTCCGTAGTCGTGATCGACCCGATCGCGCCAGTCGGAGTTCTTGATGTAGGTCTGGTAGTAGCTCTCGTCGGGAATGAAGGTGGTGCGCATCAGATCGTAGAGCTCGTAGGCGAACGGATCGTCCTGCATGTGCTCGACCAGCGAGCGGTGCAGGGTGAACCAGTTCGGACCGGTGTACAGCGGGAACCGTGCGAAGAAGTCGTCACGCCGGCGTGTCACCAGCGAGTCGCAGGGCGACACGTACACCTGCCCCAGCTCGCCCACCTCGGTGACGTCGACCAGCCGGCGGCCGTACATGTGCACATGCGGGCTGACCACTCCGGGCATGGCCCACAGGCGGGTGTGGCCCCGGTCCTCCCAGCGTTTCGGCTTCGGACCCGGATTCTTCACCGGCAGCGCCGACAGCCCGACAGGCTCGGCGCGGTGACAGCGCACGTAGCTGATCCGCCCGTCCAGGCCCGCCGACAGCCGCTCCTTGATGTGCGCGTTGCTCTTGAGCGCGAGATCCTGACCGGACAGCACCACGTAGTACTGCCAGCCGGTGCGTTCGAGCAGCCGGAACGAGCCCTCCAGCGTCTTTCGCAACGTGCCGGCAGCGCCCCAGCCGATGTCGGCATCGCGCCGGATCTCGACGTTGGCGCGACCCTTCAGGGCGTCGAGCGGCCGCAGATCCGGCCGCTTGCCGTCGTCGATGTCGATCAGGAAGGCATCGTCGGGCGAGTACAGCGACTCGATCAGCTCGACGACCTGAGGCAGGTTGTCGTGACAGAGCACGTGGTACGCGATCATGCCGCCGGCACCGTGTCCCCGCTGCAGCCGACGGTGCCCTCAGGCGCTGCGCACCACCTGCATCGGTGCCACCACGGGGTGGTTGCTGCGTGACAGCAGTTCGTCGAAGTAGGCGATCGTCTTCTTCAGTCCGTCGTCCAGCGCCACCTTCGGCTTCCAGCCCAGCTGCTCGCGCGCCATGCTGATGTCGGGCTTGCGCTGGGTCGGATCGTCGCTCGGCAGCGGCAGGAAGGTGAGCTCGGAGCTGGAACCCGTCATGGCGATGACCTTCTCGGCCAGCTCGCGGATCGTGAACTCGCCCGGGTTGCCGATGTTCACCGGTCCGGTGAAGTCGTCACCGGTGCCCATGATGCGCACGAACGCCTCGATCAGGTCCAGGCAGTAGCAGAACGAGCGGGTCTGCTGGCCTTCGCCGTAGATGGTGATGTTCTCGCCGGTCAACGCCTGGACGATGAAATTGGAGACCACCCGTCCGTCGGAGGGGTGCATGCGCGGCCCGTAGGTGTTGAAGATCCGGCCGACCTTGATCTGCACCTGGTGCTGGCGGTGGTAGTCGAAGAACAGCGTCTCGGCGCAGCGCTTGCCCTCGTCGTAGCAGGAGCGAAAGCCGATCGGGTTGACGTGGCCCCAGTAATCCTCGGTCTGCGGGTGCACCTTCGGGTCGCCGTAGACCTCGCTGGTGGAGGCCTGGAAGATCTTCGCCCCGGTGCGCTTGGCCAGGCCGAGCATGTTGATCGCGCCGTGCACGCTCGTCTTGGTGGTCTGCACCGGATCGTGCTGATAGTGCACCGGCGAGGCCGGGCAGGCCAGGTTGTAGATCTGGTCCACCTCCAGGTAGATCGGGAAGGTGACGTCGTGGCGCAGCAGCTCGAAGGCGGCGTTGTCGCGCAGGTGCCGTACGTTCTCCTTGCGGCCGGTGAAGTAGTTGTCCATGCAGATCACTTCGTGACCCATGGAGAGCAGGCGCTCGCACAGGTGCGACCCGAGAAATCCGGCACCTCCGGTCACGAGGACACGCTGTGGCGTCAGGGCGGTGGTGTTCTGGTCGGACTCGGTCATCATGGCTGCCAATGGGGAGTGTGGTGTGGGGTCGGACCCCGGAACGTTGGGAACTATAGCGGCCGCTCGGCGAGGCACCGCAGGTATCGTTGCCGTGACAATGTGGATCGCGACACGAATTCACAGCCGGCCGAGGATGCCGGAAAAACGTCGCCCCGGTGCGCACCTTCTCGATTCGGCAATGCGGGCGGCCCGCGTCAACGGCCCGCCAGCACCTTCTCCAGCCAGGCCGACAGCTCGTCCAGCGGCACGTCCAGACCGCTCTGCCGGTCGCGTGACACGCCCGCGGCCCGGCGCAGCGGATCGCGCTCGCCGCACCGTCCGGTCATGAAGCAGGCGTGGTCCAGTCCGGCGATGCCGGCCAGCGCCCAGTAGCACGGCACGATATAGCTGCCGAACACCTCCAGCACCAGCGTGCCCGGCCGGCAGAAGGCGATGTTGGCAAGCGCGGCGCCGTGCACCGCCAGCACGGTGTCCGCCTCGGCCATCAGCCTCGCCTGCCCGGCCACGCTCAGCCGCTCGGGCTCGACGCGCTCGAACCCGTACGCCGCCAGGGTCCGCGCCAGTGCCGTCTCGTCCCGGATCTCCCGCCCCGCACTCGCGGCGCGCGACACGAAGATCCGCCTGCCCGTGCCCGGCCTTCCGGACGTGGGCGCGTGCACCGTCCCGTCGGCGGGTCCGAAGGTGCGGCGCAGCCACGCCGGCAACCACTGTCCCATGCCCAGTCCCAGCGCACCGCTCGGTCGCTCGCCGATGTCGTTCTTCAGGCGTGGCACCACCAGCCTTTCGCACCGCACGTGCGTCTCGGCACCCCCGCCGACCACCTTGTCCGGGTCGATGCCCAGATGCGCCAGCGTCTCCTCCTGGAACGGCTGACCGCGGCGCACCAGCCAGTGGTCGATCTCGTCGATGCCGATTCCGGCCCTCTCCAGCAGCGCCAGCTTGGGCACCACGTCCATCATCCAATGATAGTAGTTGGAACCGCTGCGGGCATCGAGAAAGCAGGTGGTGCCGCCCAGGCGCACCGGAGCGCGGGTGGACAGCGCCGCCATGACCAGCGCCCGGTTGCCACGTGCCTGGGCGTGCACGATCTGCCGCCCGGCATTGAGCAGCAGCACGTTGAACCCGTCGAACCACAGCTCGCCCCCCGCCACCACGCTGGTGAACGCCGACGCCGGCGCGGTGCGCCGGCGGCGGAACTGCCCGACCTCGTCGAGGGGCACGTTGCAACGCGGCAAGCTCAGCGCCCGCGGCTGTTCGTCGAAGCCGGGATGGTGCTCCACCCCCGGGCACGCCGCACGGGGCAGGACGCGCTGCTCGACCAGGTCCGCCAGGAAGCACTCCCGGTCCAGCACCGGCGGCACGGTGTTGCGGTGACACAGCAGCGCGGCCGGCTCGTCACCGAGCGCCTCCCAGGCGGACGCCATGTCGCGCAGGCGATCCATGCGCCCCGGCTGCAGCTGCAACGCGGCCGCCCAGTGCCGGATCGCCTCGTGGGCACGACCGTCCCGGAGCGCCTCGTGCGCCGTCTGCGCCAGCGACTCGGCCAGCGCCCGGCGCCCGGTCGCGCACCGCTCGCGGCCCGCCCCGGACGGATCGCCGTCGTCACGCTCGCACCCGGATCGCGTCACCGCGACCGGTCCGGTGCGCCCTTGCTGCGCACGCGCGGACCGGTTCAGGCCGCCAGGCGCTCGCTGGTCCCGCTTGCCGGACCCAGCCGGTCACGCTCCTCGATGAGCGAGCGCAGGTAGCCGCCGTAGCCGCTCTTCTCCAGACCCGACGCGATCTCCTGCAGGCGGGCGTCACCGATCCAGCCCTGCCGCCACGACACCTCTTCCGGACAGGCGATCTTGACGCCCTGCCGGCTTTCCATGGTCTGGACGAACTGGCCGGCCTCCAGCAGCGACTGCCCGGTGCCGGTGTCGAGCCAGGCGTAGCCGCGCGACATCACCTCGACCATCAGGTCGCCCCGCTCCAGGTAGGCGCGGTTGACATCGGTGATCTCCAGCTCGCCACGCGGTGACGGCTCGATGCCGCGTGCGATCCGCACCACGTCGTTGTCGTAGAAATACAGCCCCGTTACCGCGAAGCTCGATTTCGGATGCCGCGGCTTCTCCTCGATGTCCAGCGCACGGCCATCCGGGTCGAAGTCGACCACCCCGTAGCGCTCCGGATCGGCGACGTGGTAGGCGAACACGCTCGCACCACTCGGGCGCGACGCCGCCGTGGCGAGCAGGCGGCCCAGATCGTGGCCGTGGAAGATGTTGTCGCCCAGGATCAGCGCGACGCCGTCGTCGCCGATGAACCGCTCCCCGATCAGGAAGGACTGGGCCAGCCCGTCCGGCGAGGGCTGCACCGCGTACTCGATGCTGATGCCCCAGCGCTCGCCGTTGCCGAGCAGACGCTCGAACAGCGGCAGGTCGTGCGGGGTGGAGATC
>Ga0209831_1001005_pt1 | contig 26730 bp, 18 predicted proteins | sample Maine_Asex4_meta_FD_187451 | JGI IMG/M metagenome (GOLD analysis project Ga0209831, IMG submission 187451) | Marine algal microbial communities from Maine, USA - Maine_Asex4_metaG (SPAdes) (version 2) | ecosystem: Host-associated > Algae > Red algae > Unclassified | place: Maine, USA | collected... | reverse complement strand
GGAACGTCAGGAAGGGCGGGAGCGTCAGGAGTGGCGGGAGCATCGGGAGCGTCGGGAACACCAGGAACGTCCGACTGGCCGGTACCGTCGGTCGCGTTCGGTCGCTCCTGCAGCCGAGCCGGGTCGACGGTACGAAGGTCGAGGGTTTCCGGCAGGGAATCCGGATCGGGCGCCGGGCCCTCCAGCGACGTGTTCGGCAAGGGCACGCTTCGGTCGCCGGACGGCGGTGCGGTGCCCGCTGCGGGGCGTTGACCCGGCGTCGTCGGCACCGGCAGGGTCGGCGCAGCCACCATCGGCACGGTCGGGGCTGTCGCGGCGTCGGCCGCGGCCGGCGTGGTAGGAGCAGCGGGTGCGGTCGGCGCGGTGGGCGCAGCTGAAACAGCGGGCGCCGTCGGCGTGGTGGGTGCGGCGGACACATCCGGCGCGATCGGCGCAGTCGGATCGACCGCCGGCGGGCGTGCCGGGGGAGCAGGCGGACGCTGCGTCCGCTCGTCGGGACCGCCGAAGCGCGCGACGAGCGAGAGGCTCGCCGAGCCGGCATCGCGGTCGTGGAAGATGCCTTCGGCCCGCAGCGCGATGCTCGGGCTCAGATAGACCTCGACCCCGGCGCCAGCGCCCAGGTTGATGTCGGCGTCGTTTTCAAGCGCCACGTCGGTATCCCGCCGCAGATAGCCGAGCCCGAAGCGGCCGTAGAGCGACGCGCCGAATACCGTGCCGCGCGGCGCGCGGTCGCGTGAGTCGAAGAAGCGATAGAGCACGGACGCATCGACCCCGGTGTAGGTGACGGTGTCGTCCTCGCCGGTCGCGGTATCGTCACTTTCGAGGGTCGTTTCGCCGAGTGCGTGCAGCTGCAGCTGCACGCTGCTGCGCGTGTCGAGGTCTCGTCCCAGATACACGGTTCCGCTGGTCGTGGGCCTCTGGTCGGTATCGAAGCCTGACGCTTCGGTGTCGGGCCGCAGCAATACCCCGCCGGCACCGGCGCCGACGTACCACTGCCCCCCGAGATCCTGCGCGCGGAGCGTCGGTGCGCAAAGGAGCAGGATGCCGGCTGCAACGGCGCTCAGCGACGTCATGGCGATCGGACGGCGCGCCTGCCGGGCGCGAAGGCGCGGTCGGTCCTTCCGTGGCGATGTCGTTTCGGGAGGTCGGGATATCGGCAGCATGACGCGGAATATAGTCGCCCTGAGTCGAAGCATAGCGGCTTGCTCCGTTGGAACTGTGGCGGCGTCGTTCGCGTCCGCGGCCGCTCGCCCGCTTTCAACCTTCGCGCAGCCAGCGCGCGACATCGGCGGCGCAGTAGGTCAGCACACCGTCGCAGCCGGCGCGGCGGAAGGCGATCAGGGTCTCGAGGGTCACCGCTCGCTCATCGATCCAGCCATTGGCGGCGGCCGCCTTCAGCATCGCGTACTCGCCGCTGACGTGGTACGCGAACGTCGGCACGCGGAAAGTCTCCTTCGTGCGCCTCACGATGTCCAGGTAGGGCAGACCCGGCTTGACCATGATCATGTCGGCGCCTTCCTGCAGGTCGGCCGCAATCTCGTGCAGCGCCTCGTCACCGTTCGCGGGGTCCATCTGGTAGCTCTTCTTGTCGCTCTTGCCGAAGGCCGCCGCGGCGCCTACCGCTTCCTTGAACGGCCCGTAGAAGCTGGAGGCGTACTTGGCGGCGTAGCTGAGGATGCGCGTGTGCCGATGATCGGCCGCCTCCAGCGCCTCGCGGATCGCGCCGATGCGGCCGTCCATCATGTCCGACGGAGCGACGATGTCCGCACCGGCGTCGGCGTGCGAGAGCGCCTGGCGAACGAGCACGTCCACGGTCTCGTCGTTGACGACATGGCCCTCGACGTCCATCAGGCCGTCATGCCCGTGCGGCGAGTACGGGTCGAGCGCGACATCGGTGATGACGAGCAGGGAGGGGTGGGCGTCCTTGATCGCGCGGATGGCGCGCTGGGCGAGTCCTTCCGGGTCGAAGGCACCGGCGCAATCGTCGGTCTTGACCGCGTCGTCGGTGACCGGGAAGAGCACGACGGCGGGCACGCCGAGCGCGTGCACGACGCCTGCGGCCTCGACCAGCAGATCGATCGAGAGTCGCTCCACACCCGGCATGGACGCGATCGGCTGGCGAGCCCCGCTGCCCTCGACGACGAAATAGGGCTGAATGAGCTGACTGGCGTCGAGACGGTGCTCGGCGACCAGGGCGCGAATGGTGTCGTCGCGCCGAAGGCGGCGCGCGCGGCTGCCGGGGAACGGGGCGCGGACGCCATAGAATGCGTGGTCGGTCACTGGGCGGCTTCCGGCTGAGGGTGGGAACGGGGCCCGGTCCGCGGTTGCGGACACGGAGTCTGGCGGCGCGGCACCAGCGCGGGCTACCATTCACATTCAACCACACGCGCTGCCTGCGCGTACCCGGAAGGCCTATCGTGAGCGAACGCGCCAAAGTCCTGCTCTACACCGTTTTCACGAGCGTGCTCCTGTTCGTCGCGGTCGAGCGCTTTCTCGGTACGACCGACGAATACGCCTCCCGCCTCGACATCAAGAACACGCCGCAGAACCCGAACTGGGACCCCGAGAACGAGATCGTCAACGCCCGCGCGAAGGTGAACGCTCCCTCGCCGGTACGGGCCGAGGCCGACCCGAACGCGACGATCGAGGGCGTGCCGACGGTGACCTCCAGTGAAGTCGTCGGCGTTGGCGAGGACGAGGAGGGCGCGCCCGAGCACGATGAGGACGAGGAACGTCTCACCATGGCGGACGCCCGGCGCCTCGACAGCGACGGCGACATGGAAGCGTCCGTCATCGTCGTCGCCGGCATGAGTCCGGAGGAATCGGCCCTGCTCGAACGAATCGATGGGGATCTGCTCAAGCGACGCGCGCCGACCCGGGCACTCGATCTGGTGCTCGCGGGCTGCACGGTCCAGTCGGGAGTCGATGACGACGGCGAGGCGCTGCTGACGGTCCGGCCCAACCTGCATGTCGGCGTCTTGTATCGTCACGGCTCGGTCGCGATCAAGGGGGCCAGCCTGAATCGCATCGACTCGCTGATCGATCGCTTCCGCAGCTGCGACAGCGCCCTGCTCTTCGCCCGGCCCAACCCCGAGGGGCGCGTCGACGTGAACGACGATGCGCGGCTGATCAGTCGTCGCGAGGAGGAGCTGAAGTACTACCTCCTGCAGCGACGTGTTCCCGACGACCGACTGCGCTTCCCGGAAAACTCTTGATCAACCGCTACACGGTGATCGGCCAGCCCGTCGCTCACAGCCTCTCGCCGCCGATCCACGAACTGTTCGGAGAACTCACCCAGCGCCGGGTGAGCTACGCGCGCACCGAGGCGACGCCCTCGACCTTCCTCGACACCGTCGTCGCCTGGCAGTCGGAAGGGGGGCGGGGTTGCAACGTCACCATGCCGTTCAAGGAGCTCGCGATCGAGGCCTGCGATCGGCTGTCGCGCGCGGCCGAACGGGCGGGCTCGGTCAACACGATCCACATGCATCGCGACGGCAGCCGCGTCGGTCACACCACGGACGGTGCCGGGTTGCGCATCGACATCGAACGAAACCTGCGTCGGCCGATCGCCGGGCGACGCGTGCTGCTGATCGGCGCAGGCGGCGCGGCACGGGCCGTGGTCGAGCCGCTGCTGCTGGCGGGCCCCACCGCACTTCACGTCGCGAACCGCACGGCCGATCGCGCCGTCGCGCTCGCGGACGCGTTCGTCGGCATCGGGCCGATCGAGGGATCCGGTCTCGACGCGCTCGACGCGCTCGATCCGTTCGACGTGCTCGTCAACGCGACCGGTGCGAGCCTCTCGGGAGAACGGCTCGCCTTGCCGGCAAGCCTGCTCGGCGAGGACTCGCTGGCCTACGACATGGCCTACGCATCGGGCGGCACGCCGTTCACCGCCTGGGCGCGAGCGCATGGCGCGACGGTCGCCGATGGATTCGGGATGCTCGTCGAGCAGGCGGCCGAGTCCTTCGGCATCTGGGAGGGCGTGCGGCCCAAGACGCGCATGGCCTGGGGTCGCCTGCGGGCCTTGCGGCCGACGACGGCCTGACAACGACGAGATGACGGTGGCGAGACGAGTGCGAACGATGACAGCCCTGGCACTGATGGCCGCGTTGGTGTCGATCCCGTTCGGGGGATACGCGCTGGCCGACGGCACGACTGAAAGCCCGACCGAGAACCCGGCCGAGAACCCGGCCGAAGGCCGGCCGCAGCCGATGCTACCCACCGTCGAGCTGCTCGTCGGTGGCGTGCCGCTCGTGGTCGAGGTCGCGAGCGGCGGTCAGCAGCGCTACATGGGACTGAGTTTCCGCGAGACGCTGGATGACAACGCGGGCATGCTGTTCGTCTACCCGCGCGCGCGGCCGCTCACCTTCACCATGCGCAATACCCTGCTGCCGCTCTCGATCGCCTTCATCGGCGACGACCTGGTCGTGCAGCAGATCGTGGAGATGGACGTCGGTCCGGGACAGCTGTTCGACTCGGCCAGCCCCGCGCGCTACGCCCTCGAGGTCAACCAGGGCTGGTTCGAGCGGAACGGCATCGACCCAGGCGCGCTCGTCGCGATGCCCTGACGGCATGCGGTAGCATGGCGGCCATCCCCGGACCGCCGCCAGACGTGCCATGCCCGCCGCCCCCGACATCCTGACCTTCCACGACGACCGCTGGCAGGAGGGCAGCGTCGCGGTCATGCGCTCGGCCGATCACGGCAGCTGGCTCGGCACGCCGGTGTTCGACGGGGCCCGCCGCTTCGACGGCGTGACCCCGGATCTCGAGGCGCACTGCTTGCGCGTCAATCGCTCGGCCGAGGCGCTCGGCATGCGCCCGACCTTCACGGCGGACGCGATCGTCGAGCGGGTGCACGAGGGGCTGGAACGCTTCGCTCCGGGCGTCGCGGTCTACGTGCGCCCGATGTACTGGTCCACCGGCTACGGCGACGGGTTCATCAGCGCCGACTACGAGAGCACCGACTTCTGCCTGTGCCTCGAGGCGATTCCCATGCCGTCGGCCGAGGCCGCCACCCGTCTGACGACCACGCGGTTCACGCGGCCGACCCTCGAGGTCGCCACGGTGGACGCGAAGGCCGCCTGCCTCTATCCGAACAACGCACGGATGATGCGCGAGGCCGTCTCGAAGGGGTTCGGCAACGCGCTCGTCACCGACGCGCTCGGCAACGTGGCCGAGTCCGCGACGAGCAACGTCTTCATGGTGCGCGACGGCGAGGTATTCACGCCGGTGCCGAACGGTACCTTCCTGAACGGCATCACGCGCCAGCGCGTCATCGGGCTCCTGCGTGACGGCGGCGTCGCGGTTCACGAGACGACGCTCACGCTCGACGACTTCCGCGCCGCGGACGAGGTATTCATGAGCGGCAACCTCGGCAAGGTGACGCCGGTCTCGGCCTTCGAGACGCGCGAGTACGGCATCGGACCGGTCACGCGCCGGGCGCGCGAGGCCTACATGGACTGGGCTCGCACCGGGGAGGGTCGCTCGTGAGCATGCCGCGTCGTCCGCTCGGCAGGACGGGCATCGATGTCAGCGCGCTCTGCCTGGGCAGCATGACCTGGGGATCGCAGAACACGGGCGACGAGGCCGCCTCTCAGATAGATCGTGCGCTGGAGCGGGGGGTCGACTTCATCGACACCGCCGAGATGTACCCGACCACCCCGCGTTCGCCGGAGACGCACGGCGACACCGAGCGGCTGATCGGCGACTGGTTGAAGCGCTCCGGCCGTCGCGGCGACATCGTGCTGGCCACCAAGGTGAACGGCAACGGCCACGAACCGGACGACGACATCACCGGCGCGAAGGTGCGCGCCTCCCTGGAGCGCAGCCTCGAGCGCCTGCAGACCGACCACGTCGATCTGTACCAGCTGCACTGGCCCAACCGTGGCAGCTACCACTTTCGCCAGCAGTGGACCTACGACCCGAGCGGTCAGACCGGTCCGTACTCGCAGGAGCATGTGCGCGGCAACGTTCTCGACGTGCTCGAGACCTGCGAGAAGCTCGTGACCGAGGGCAAGATCCGCGCGGTCGGGCTGTCGAACGAGAGTGCCTGGGGCGTGATGCAGTTCGTCGAGCTCGCGCGCGCACGCGGTCTGCCGCGGGTGGCGAGCGTGCAGAACGAGTACAGCCTCCTGTGCCGCCTGTTCGACACCGATCTGGCCGAGGTCGCCCATCACGAGAACTGCGGCCTGCTGGCCTTCTCCCCGCTCGCGGCCGGCGTCCTGTCGGACAAGTACGCCGACGGCAAGGCCCCGCCGAAGGGGTCGCGGCGTGCGCTGAACGACACGCTGAGCGGGCGCTGGACGGCGAAGAGCCGTGCCGCCAGCGAGGCCTACGCCGCGCTCGCCCGCGCGCACGGGATGGAGCCCGCCCAGCTCGCGCTCGCCTTCTGCCTGTCCCGCCCCTTCATGACCTCGGTCATCATCGGCGCGACCGACATGGCGCAGCTGGATGTGAATCTGTCGGCGGCCGACATCGTGCTGGACGAGGCGACCCTCGGCGAGATCGACGCGATCCATCGCGCCCATCCGATGCCGATGTAGCGGCTGCCCGGTCGGGTGCACCGCGGTAAAGGCCCGCGGTCAGGGCCGGCGGTCAGGGCCGGCGGTCAGGGCCGGCGGTCAGGGCCCGCGATCTGGAAAAAGATGGTCGGCGGTGGTGGCGCTTTTCGGAGCTGTCTACCATGCGCCGTTGCGAGGCGACGCCAGACGATCGGGTCGGCGCGAAACGGAACGGCCCAACGGGAGCGGAGAGCATGGCGAAGAAGGTGCAGAAGCGGGGCGGTGCCGGAACGGCGGGCGCCGCGGCCAAGGCGGCAAGCAAGGCAGCAAGCAAGGCAGCAAGCAAGGCGGCAAGCAAGGCCGCGAGCAAGGTAGCGGACAAGATCGCCGGCAAGGCCTCGGCCGGTTCGTCGGTCGATCCGGCGGCTGTCGCGCCTGGCGCGGCGCCTGTCGGTGCGTCGGGTCGGCCGCCCGCGGACGATGCGGTCGCCGCCGACGGCCGCCGGCGCGCTGTCATCGAGCGCATCACGCCCGGTGTCGACGACGGCCGCTTCGCCGTCAAGCGCGTGGCGGGGAACGTCGTCACCGTCGAGTGTGACGCGTTCACCGACGGGCATGACCGGCTGACCTGCCTGTTGCTGCACCGCCGGGTCGGCGAGACAGCCTGGCAGGAGCGGCCCATGGAGCCTCTCGCGAACGATCGCTGGAGCGGCACGTTCACGCCGGCGTCGGTCGGGCGCCACGAGTACACGGTCGAGGCCCGGGTCGATCACTTCAGGACCTGGCGGCACGACCTCGGCCGACGCGACGACGAGAAGGATATCGCCGTGCACCTGCTCGACGGCGCCTCGATGCTCGACCGGGCTGCCCGTCGCGCAGACAAGGCGCCCGACGCGGCGGCCGACGCCGTGCGCACGCTCGACACGGCCGCTCGACTGCTCGCCGACGAGTCCCTGCCGGTGCCGGATCGGCGCGATCGGGCGCTCGACGAGGCGCTCGGCGCGCTCGCGATCCGTCACGGCGACCGCGCGCTCGCGACGCGCCATGCCGCCATGCCGCTCGTCGTGGACGACGCGCTCGCCGGGTTTTCCGCCTGGTACGAGTTCTTTCCTCGTTCGACGGTGGTGCGCGGCGAGCCCGATGCACCGCTCGGCGCGAGCGTGACCGATGATGGGGGCGCACTGCCCCACGGCACGTTCCGCGACGCGATCGATCGGCTTCCCTACGTCGCCGAGCTCGGCTTCGATATCGTCTACCTGCCGCCCGTACACCCGATCGGGCGGGTCGATCGGAAAGGGCGCAACAACACCCTGACCCCGGACGCGGCCGATGTCGGCGTCCCCTGGGCCATCGGTTCGACCGAGGGCGGCCATCACGCGCTCCATCCTGCCCTCGGTTCGCTCGCCGACTTCCAGGCCTTCGTCAAGGCCGCCGGCGGGCACGGCATCGAGGTCGCGCTGGACATCGCCTTCCAGTGCGCCCCCGACCACCCGTGGGTCGAGGCGCATCCGGAGTGGTTCCGCCAGCGCGCCGACGGCACCGTGCAGTTCGCCGAGAACCCGCCGAAGAAGTATCAGGACATCTACCCCTTCGATTTCGAGTGCGAGGACTGGCAGGGTCTCTGGAACGCGTTGCGAGATGTCTTCCTGTACTGGGTGGAGCAGGGCGTGCGCGTGTTCCGCGTGGACAATCCGCACACCAAGCCCTACCCGTTCTGGGAATGGGTGATCGCCGACGTGAAGCGCGCGCAGCCGGACGCGATCTTCCTCGCCGAGGCGTTCACCCGCCCCAAGCTCATGCACCGCCTGGCGAAGCTCGGGTTCACGCATTCCTACACCTACTTCACGTGGCGGAACACGCGCGCCGAACTCGAGGCGTACCTCACCGAGGTCAGTCAGGGGCCCGGGCGCGAGTACATGCGCCCGAACTTCTGGCCGAACACGCCGGACATCCTGCACGAGACGCTGCAGGAGGGCGGGCGCGGCGCCGCAGCCCTGCGTCTCGTGCTGGCGGCCACCATGTCGTCGAACTACGGCATCTACGGCCCGGTGTTCGAGCTCGCCTACGCGACCCCGCGGGAGCCCGGCAGCGAGGAATACCTGGACTCGGAGAAGTATCAGGTACGTCGCTGGAACCTCGATCGCCCGGAGAGCCTGGGCGCACTGATCGGGCACGTGAACCGCATCCGGCGCGACTACCCCGCATTGCAGGACACCTACAACGCGCGCGTGCACGCGACCGACAACGAGCGCCTGATCTGCTATTCGAAGGCGGCTCCGGCGCCGAGCGGCGAGGACGAGCCGAACACGCCGTCGCTCATCGTCGTCGTGAACCTCGATCCGCACGCCCCGCAATCGGGCTGGACTTCGCTCGACCTGAGCGCTCTCGGTCTCGACGGCGGCGCCGAGTACGAGCTGTTCGATCTCTTGAGCGGCGAGACCTACCGCTGGCAGGGCGCGCACAACTACGTCTCGCTCGATCCCCGGCGCGCCCCTGCGCACATCCTCACCGTCCGCCCGCTGTAACCCGGAACCCGATCGATGAGCCAGACCCTGACGCAGACACCGACCGAGATGACAGCCCGGGTTCCGCGCGGAGAGCATGGTGCGGACGATACGCTCTGGTACAAGGACGCGATCATCTACCAGGTGCACGTCAAGGCCTTCGGCGACTCGAACGGCGACGGCATCGGTGACTTCCGCGGTCTGACCGAGCGGCTCGACTACATCCAGCAGCTCGGGGTCAACACGGTCTGGGTGCTGCCCTTCTACCCCAGCCCGCAGCGCGACGACGGCTACGACATCGCCGAGTACGAGGCGGTGCATGCCAACTACGGCACCATGGAGGATGCGCGCGAGTTCATCGCGCAGGCGCACGCGCGCGACCTGCGCGTCGTCACCGAGCTGATCATCAATCACACCTCCGATCAGCACGCCTGGTTCCAGCGCGCGCGTAGCGCACCCAAGGGTTCACCGGAGCGCGACTTCTACGTCTGGAGCGACGACGATGCGGTCTACGACGACGCTCGCATCATCTTCACCGACACCGAGACATCGAACTGGGCCTGGGATCCGGTCGCCAAGCAGTACTACTGGCACCGCTTCTTCTCTCACCAGCCGGACCTGAACTTCGACAATCCCGAGGTGCTGAAGGCGGTACTCGGCATCATGGAGTTCTGGTGCGACATCGGCGTCGACGGACTGCGCCTCGACGCGATCCCCTACCTGATCGAGCGGGAGGGCACGAGCTGCGAGAACCTCGAGGAAACGCACGACATCCTCAAGGCGATCCGCGCCGCGCTCGACGCGAAGTACGCCGATCGCATGCTGCTGGCCGAAGCCAACCAGTGGCCCGAGGACGTGCGCGAGTACTTCGGCGACGGCGACGAGTGCCACATGGCCTACCACTTCCCGGTCATGCCGAGGATGTACATGGCAGTGGCCCAGGAAGACCGGCACCCGATCATCGACATCATGGGGCAGACCCCGGACATCCCGGACAACTGCCAGTGGGCGATCTTCCTCAGGAACCACGACGAGCTCACCCTCGAGATGGTCACCGACCGTGAACGCGACTACATGTACCGCCAGTACGCGGCCGACCCGCGGATGCGCATCAACGTCGGCATCCGTCGGCGCCTCGCCCCCTTGCTCGACAACGACCAGGGCAAGATCCGTCTGATGAACAGCCTGCTGCTGTCCCTGCTCGGCACGCCGGTGATGTACTACGGCGACGAGATCGGCATGGGCGACAACATCTACCTCGGCGACCGGAACGGCGTGCGGACACCGATGCAGTGGAGCCCGGACCGCAACGCCGGCTTCTCGCGCGCGGATCCGCAGAGCCTGTACCTGCCGCCGGTCATGGACCCCATCTACGGCTACGAAGCGGTGAACGTCGAGGCGCAGTCGCGCTCACCCTCCTCGCTGCTGAACTGGATGCGGCGCATGATCGGCGTGCGCAAGCGTCACCCGGCGTTCGGGCGCGGCTCGTTCCGTTTTCTCGCGCCCGCCAACCGGAAGATCCTCGCCTACCTGCGCGAGTACGAGGACAGCGACGGCAAGACCGACGTGATCCTCTGCGTCGCGAACCTCGGTCGCACGCCGCAGCCGGTCGAACTGGATCTCGCCGAGTTCGAGGGCCGAGTGCCGGTCGAACTGATCGGGCGCACCGAGTTCCCGCGCATCGGAGACCTGCCCTACCTGCTGACCTTGCCCGGGCACGAGTTCTACTGGTTCGAGATGACCGAGAACGACGCCGAGCCCGAGTGGCGAACCGAGAGCGAGACGGCCGAGCTGCCGCTGCTGGTCATGGCGACGGGCTGGCAGAGCCTGTTCGCCGAGCGTCAGACCGGCACCCAGCGCGCGCTTGCCGAGCAGCTGCGCGGGCGCTTCGTCGGGCTCCTGCCCGACTTCCTGGAGAACCAGCGCTGGTTCGCCGCGAAGGGGGAGACGATCGCGGCGGTCGAGCTCGAACGGCTACAGGTGTGGGAGCATGCCGGGGGCAGCTGGCTGCTCGCCTGGGTCGACGTCGCGTTCGCGCCGGGCGAGGGCGGCACGAGCCTCGAGTCGCAGCGCTACTTCCTGCCGCTCGCGATGACCTGGAGCGAGGACGGCGACGAGCTCACGCCGGCGGGCAAGGCGGCAAGCCTCGCCCGGGTTCGCCGACATTCGCGCCTCGGCATGCTGCACGACGCGTTCACCGATCCGGCCTTCTGCCGTGCCCTTGCCCACGCGATGGGCACCGGTGCCGAGTGCCCCCTGGACGACGGGGGCATGCTTGCATTCAATGCCGATCCGGCGCTGCCCGGGCTGCTCGGGCTCGATGACGGCGACGACGTGGCGGCCGCCTGCCTCACCCTCGACGTGGAACTCGCGCCGGCACAGGGCAGCAACACCGCGGTGCTGCTGAGTCGGACGGCCGGCTCGGACGGCACGGACAGCGCCGAAACGGAGGGCGTGACGCACCGGGTGTTCCTCAAGGGCTACCGGCGACTGCAGCGCGGTGTGCACGCCGAACTCGAGATCGGCCGCTTTCTCGCCGAGAGCACGGCAGCCTCGCGGGTAGCGCCGCTCGGCGGTAGTCTGGAGCTCGTCGACCCGTCGGGGAACGAGGATTCGTCCACCGCGGGTGCGCTCGCCATCCTGCAGGGGCACGTCTCGAACCAGGGTGATGCCTGGACACTGACGACCGGCTACCTGGAACGCTTCGTCGAGGACCATCTCCTTGTAGGACTCGGCGAGGAAATGCCGTCGACCGAGCCGGGTTCCGGCATGGCAGCGGGCGAGGCCCCGGGGGTGCACGACGGCTTTCTGCTACTCGCCACGACGCTCGGCCGGCGCACGGCCGATCTGCACCGCGCCTTCGTCGGCGCGGAGGGGACGATCGGGGATCCGGCCTTCGCGCCGGAGCCCGTGAGCGACGAGGACGTCGCGGGCTGGGCAGCGGCCACCCGTCGCGCCCTCGCCGAGTCTCTCGAGCAGCTGGACGCCCGACTCGGTACGCTCTCCCCGGATGCGGCGCGCGACGCCGAACGGCTACTCGGTCGTCGGGACGCGCTGCTGGCGCGTATCGACGCGACCGCCGCGACACTGGCCGAGAACGCGTCCGCGCTGGTGAAGACGCGTCATCACGGCGACTACCACCTCGGCCAGGTGCTCGTGAACAACAACGACTTCGTCATCATCGACTTCGAGGGAGAGCCGGCGCGCAGTCTCGCCGAGCGGCGTGCCAGGTACTCGCCGCTCAAGGACATCGGCGGGATGCTGCGCTCGCTCGACTACGCGGGCGCGAACGCACTCGAACGGGCGGTCGAGCTGTGGCCGGGCAACGCCGAAGCCTTCGAGGCCGGCATCGACGACTGGCGGCGACTGGCGGCGGCGGCGTTCCTCGAAGGCTATCGCGCCAGCGACGAGGGGCAGGCGTCGCTCTGGCCGGAGCGGGGCGGTGACGAGATGCTCACGCTGATGACGATCGACAAGGCGCTCTACGAGTTGCGCTACGAGCTCGCCATGCGCCCCGACTGGGTGCAGGTGCCGGTGCGCGGGCTGCTTCGCCTGACGGAGGAGGGCGAGTAGGCAGGGGCCGACCGCGTTGCCCCTGCTTGAACGAGGGAGGGCCGAGCAGGGCTCAGGTGTCAACCCGAGGGCGAAGGGTCGTCAGCGGGCCCGACGCTCGAAGTGGACGAAGACGTAGACGTAGCGCGTTCCACCAAGCGTCGTCGGGCGTCCGTGGGCCAGCCTCGCACCCTCGTACAGGCGCATCTTGCCCGGCTCGAGCAGCTGCCCGCCGCGCCGGTCACCGCAGCGTGTTCGTCGAACCTCGACCGCTCGACAGGTGCCTTGCGACTAGCCTCGACGTGTAACGCGATCACCGCGGCACTCACCCCTCGGCCGAATCGGTCGTTCACACCGGCCGGTGGGCTCGGCGTCGCGGCTCAGGGCCCGCCGATGGATGCCGGTCGGAACAGCGGGTGGCGCCGCAGCACCCAGGCCTGGTTCTCGGTCAACGTCCAGGGCAGCGTGGTCTCGTCGCCCGACAGGAACATCAGGTTGTCCGCTCCGCCCTCGGCGCCGCAGATTCCAGGGTCCGCCGCGGCGCAGCGTGGGGTGTCGTCGAGAAGATCGAAGGTCTCGCCGTCCGCCTCGCTCGGGTGGGCAAGACCCGCGAAGTGCCCGAGCTCGTGCAGGAGGTTCGCCGCCAGCAGTTCGACGACCGTCTCCTCGTCGGGCGCTTCCCCGTCGGCGTAGCCTCTCCGCCAGGGCTGCTCGGCGACGAAGACGCAGGCGCGGGGGGACTCGAGGTCGAACGGCAGGCCGGGCTGCGGCGACAGACCGGTCAGCTCGCCGCCGTCCTCGTCGTTCCATGCCTCGTCCGCGTCGACCCGTCGATCGACGGTATCGAGATCGTCGGCCGCTGCCGGACTCCAGGCGAGATCGCCCGCAAGCGTCGCGACGAAACCGATGTGCAGAGCGGGCGTACCACCGTCGTCGGGGGACGGTCCGGCTCGGCGGATCACGCGGCAGGCCTCGGCCGTGTCTCGCTCGTTCCGGAGGTCGGACAACCGATTCGTTTCGCGCACCGAGGCGACGCCGACCTCGATCGTGCCGATACCGAGCGCATGCGGGGCGAGTACCCGATCGAGGGCGGGACGCCAGGCCTCCTCGAGTTCGTCGGCGAACCCGCTGACTCGGTAGCGCTCGTCGGCATGGATGACATGCAGATAGAGATCAACGACATGGCTGCGTTCGTCCAGGGGCGCGTCGTCACGACCGTCGACATCGATCTCGCGCGCATCGCGAGCGTCTGCCGAATCGTGCGGGTCGCGACGGGTGCTGCTCGTCACATGGGCGAAGGCGGCGTCCGGCGGGTCGGTCTCGTAGTCGACGCGCCAGGTGCCACTCGCGAACGGCAGTCGGGGCGAGTTCGGCAGAAAGACGGCGAGATCACCGATGCCGACGATCGGCTCGGCGACGATGCGACTGTCGAAGCGGGCCGCCTCCCAGCTGTCGTCCTCGAAGCGAGTGAGATGCACTGTCGCTCCGTCCGGTGCGATGACGCGCGTGATGCCGATCGTGTCGTCGGCGTGTTGCAGCGCCAGCGTCAGGAGCAACGAGACGTCACCGTCCTCGACCTCGATGCTGAACGAGCCGCCATAGTCGGTAGCGTCGGCGTCGTCGTCCAGGTAGCCGTCGCCATCAGTGGGGGCATCCGTTACTGCATCCGCAACTGCATCGGTAGCTGCACCCGTAACTGCATCCGTAGCTGCATGCGTAGCTGCATCGACACCTGCAGCGGTACCTGCATCGGCTGCCTCAGGGGAACCGGCATCTGCGTTCGTTACTGATGCGGTACTTGCAGTGGTACCTGCGTCGGCACCTTCATCGAGGTCTGCATTCACGACAGTCGAGTGCTTCGTCGTGTGCTTCGTGGCGTCTCTCGTCGTGTGCGCCGTCTTGTGCCTCGTCGTATCGAGTGCCGTCCGGTGAACCACGAGCGTCGAAGGTTTCCAGCCGACTGAATCGGCATGTCTCGCGGAATCGCGCACAGGATCGGACAATGGCTCGGCCGCCTGCTCAGGCCCATGCTCGGGCGCTTGCTCTCGAACGTCGTCGGGTCTGTCGCAGGCCGCCGCCGCCAGAGCGAACGTCAGCAGAAGGGCACGCCGAACGCGCGCACGGAGGGAGGTGACAGGCTTGCGAAACATCGTCGATGACGCTGGCACCCGCAAACGGGCAGACGCTCGGAGGATGCCAGATCCAGGGGCGCGCGCTCGTTCATCGGCGCCGACTGGCGAGGGGCCGGGGAACGCCGAACCGGATCGACCGTGCCGACCCGGTCCGGTGTGTCATGGCGCTACCAGAAGCCGATCACCACGGCGATCATGGCGAGCACGAGCAGTCCCGAGAAGATCATGCCCATGCCTCGGCCCACGGTATTGCCTTCGGCGAGATGCACCTCGGTGGCGACGCCGCGCGACCACGTCATGCGCTCGACCGTGTCCGCGTCCGGTGGGGCGCTGCGCAAGCTCATGACCACGAAGATCACCGTGCTGACCACCGCCATGATGCCGACGTTGATCGTGAAGTGAATCGGCCACAGCCCTGCCTGCCCCAGCAGGAACACGACCACGCCGACCGCGTGTCCGAGACCGAGTGCCCAGATGGCCCCGGTCGCGTTGCCCCGCTTCCAGAACGCGCCGACGAGGAAGATCACGGCCACCGGCGGCACGATGATGCCGAACGCTTGCTGCAGGTAGGTCCACAGGCCGCCGAAATTCGCGATCTGCGGCGCCCAGGCGATCGCCACGACCATGAGGACCAGCGTCGTGATCTTGCCGTAGGTGCCGATCTTGTCGCGCGGCGTGTCGGGCTTGGCCTCGAGCACGAAGTCGTGGACGACCAGCGTGGAGGCCGAATTCAACGTGGAGTCCACACTCGACATGATTGCCGCGATCAGTCCGGCGAGCACCAGTCCGGTGACGCCGACCGGCAACACGGTGGTGACGAGGGCCGGGAACACCATGTCCGGGTTGGGCAGATCCGGGATGAGCAGGATCGCCATCGCGCCTGGTAGCACCATCGTGAACAGCGGGATGATCTTCAGGAGACCGCCGAGGATGGCGCCGTACTGGGCGTTCTTCAGGTCCTTCGCGCCGAGCACGCGTTGCACGATGTACTGGTTGGTGACCCAGTACCAGAAGCCCAGCAGGGTGACGCCGGTCAGGATGCCGGGCCAGGGCAGCATGTCGTCGCCCATCGGCCGGATCATCGACAGGTGCTCCTCGTTCGGCACCGCGTCGACGACGTTGGTCCAGGAATAGTCCAGCTGCCCGAACATGATGATGGTCATCAAGGTCGTGCCGAAGATCAGCACGATCGCCTGGAGGAGGTCGGTGTAGACCACCGCCTTGAGACCACCCGCGGCGGTGTAGATGCCGGCAAAGAGGCCGAGCCCGACGCAGACCTGCCAGATCACCAGGTCGGGAAAGAAGGTCTTGAGGACGACGGCGCCGGCGTAGAGCCCGCCCGCCGTATCGACGATGATCGACAGGGCGATGGTGACGATCGAGAAGTAGCGCCTGCTGCGACGGTCGTAGCGAAGCTCGAGAAATTCGGGGATCGTGGTGATGCGCGAGCGCAGGTAGAGCGGCAGGAACACGAACGCGAGGATCAGGAGCGGAACCCCCGACATCCATTCGTAGGTGGAGACCGCTATACCGCTCGAATAGGCGGCGCCCGACAGGCCGATCAGCGTGGTGCTCGAGATGTTCGAGGCGAACAGCGAGAACCCGATGATGCCCCAGCCGAGCGAGCGGCCGGCGAGGAAGAGGTCTTCGCCCGAATCGGTCTTCCTGGACACCCAGATACCGATCACGACGACGACGAGAAAATAGGCGGCGATGACGCCGATATCGAGCCCGCTGATTGCCTGTGCGACCTCGTCCGAGCTGGTTTCATCCATAGAACGTCTCCTGTTCTCGAGAACGAATCGTCACAATTCTTGTGACGCAGACGACACTACGGGCCTTTCGCCGGAATTGCAAAGGAGTGTTTCGCGTCTGCTGTCGATCGCGCTCGTGCACTCACCGGCGGCCCACCGGAGAAATGGCGGAGAAGCGGCGGAGAAGCAGTGGAGACGCAGCGGCGATGCAGTCGCGATGCAGCCGCGATGTAGTGGCTGAGCTGCAGATCGGCAGGGTCGGTGGCCGGGATACGGGTGCGGTGATCGGCACGTTCGCCATCGCTCGCACTCAGGCGAGCGTTTCAGGCGAGCGCTTCAGGCGAGCGCCTCAGGCGAGCCAGTCGCGTTCGGGGAGGAAGTCGCGCACCAGCGCCTCCTCGGGCGAGCCCGGTTCGGCCTCGTGTCGGTATTCCCAGGCGACCTGCGGCGGCATCGACATCAGGATCGACTCGGTGCGCCCGCCGGACTGCAGGCCGAACAGCGTGCCGCGATCGAGCACCAGGTTGAACTCGACGTAGCGTCCGCGTCGCATCAGCTGGAAGGCGCGTTCACGGTCGCCGTAGGGCGCGTCCCGTCGGCGTTCGACGATGGGCTGGTAGGCGGGGAGGAAGTGCGTGGCCACCGAGCGCATCAGCCCGAAGGCGTTGTCGAATCCGCCGCGGTCGAAGTCGTCGAAGAAGAGCCCGCCGACGCCGCGCGCCTCGTCGCGGTGCGTGATGAAGAAGTAGCGATCGCACCAGGCCTTGAGTTCGTCGTGCAGGCCGTCGCCGAAGGGCGCGACCGCGTCGCGCGCGGTGCGGTGCCAATGCACGCAGTCCTCCCGCACGCCGTAGTAGGGCGTCAGGTCGAAGCCGCCGCCGAACCACCAGATCGGCGCCTCGCCCTCCTTCTCGGCCTTGAAGAAGCGCACGTTCGCGTGCGTGGTCGGCACGTGCGGATTCCAGGGGTGGAGCACCAGCGACACCCCCATCGCTTCCCAGCCGCGGCCGGCGAGCTGCGGGCGAGCGGCGGTGGCCGACGGCGGGAGCTTCGTGCCCGAGACCCGGGAGAAGGCCACGCCTGCCTTCTCGAACAGCGCGCCGTCGGTCAGGATGCGGGTGATCCCGCCGCCGCCCTCGGGCCGCTTCCACGGGTCGCTCCGGAAGGTCGCGCGTCCGTCGAGCGCTTCGAGATCGCGGCAAAGCCCGTCATGGAAGCCGGTGAGGAAAGTCTGCACCGCGTCGCCGTCGACGGCGGATCCGGTCTCTGCGCTCATGGGGTACGGGGGCGGTTCGGTTCGAGGTCGGGCACGAGCCTAACCGCATCGGCGCGCTTCGGTGAAACGGCGACCCGCGGTATCGGCGTACCATCGCACCGCGTCGGGCCGACGCGCGATCGAACGGATGACGATGCGCACGACGATCCTCGACGGCGGCATGGGGCAGGAGCTCTCGCGCCGAAGTGCCTCGCCGCCGACACCGCTCTGGTCCTCGCAGGTGTTGATCGACGAGCCCGATCTCGTCGCCGACCTTCACCGCGAGTACATCGAGGCGGGTGCCGACGTCATCACGCTCGCGAGCTACACCGCGACGCCCGAACGACTCGAGCGGCACGGCGTGCTCGATCGTTTCGACGCCCTGCACGCCGCCGCCCTCGACATCGCCCGCCGCGCCCGCGACGAATCGGTGCTTGCAGACGAACGTTCGGCCGTGCGCATCGCGGGATCCTTGCCGCCGCTCGTCGGCAGCTATCGACCGGACACCACACCCGAACGAGACGCCGCCCTGGCCAGTTACCGCCGCATCGTCGAACGTCAGGCCGTCGGCGTGGACCTCTTCCTGTGCGAGACGATGGCCTCGATCGCCGAGGCTAGTGCCGCCGCGACGGCGGCGCTCGAGAGTGGCCTGCCGGTCTGGGTGGCGCTGACCGTCGACGACGATCGCTCGGGCCGCTTGCGCAGCGGCGAATCGCTGGCCGATGCCCGTGCCGCGCTCGAGCCGCTGGGCATCGCCACGCTGCTGCTCAACTGCAGCACGCCGGAGGCGATCGACGCCGCCTGGCCGGGGCTGCTCGGCGCGAGCGTCCCGATCGGGGCGTACGCGAATGCCTTCACCTCGGTCGCGGCCCTCGAGCCTGGTGGCACGGTCGACGCGCTCGATGCGCGCACCGATCTCGGCCCCGAGGCGTATGCCGAACGCGCCGCACGATGGGTCGCGGACGGGGCCACGATCGTCGGGGGCTGCTGCGAGACCGCGCCCGCGCACGTGCGAATGCTCGCCGAGCGTATGTCCTGAGCCGGTCGGGACCCCCGATCCGATCAGGGGGAAGCGCGCGGCGTGGACGAGCCGTGGTTCCTCGGCCGGTTCAGCGCAGGCGTCTGCCCGTCCTGACGTCGACGATGTCGCTCGGCGTCCGGCGCCCACCGGTCTCGCCGGCAACGATCGCGTCGAGGCCGGCAGACCCCTTGGCGAATTCCCGGGCGACGGCCTCGGCGGTGCGTAGCGCCGGGCGCCCGCTGAGGTTGGCGCTGGTCGAGACCAGGGGGTGACCGCAGCCCTCGCACAGGGCGCGCACGACCGGGTGGTCGCTCACCCGCACCGCGATCGTCCGGCGTCCGCCGCGCAGCAGCGCCGCGGCAGTGTCTGTGCTGTCGGCGTCGCTCTGCGCGTCGCGGTCGGCGGAAACCGGCCACGTGGCCGGCACGATGAAGGTGACGGGGCCCGGCCAGGCGAGATCCATGCGAGAGCGCCAGGCCGGTTCGAGCGGGGCGAGCCAGGGCGCAAGCTGGCGGCGCTCGGAGGCGACGAGGATGAAGCCCTTCTCGGGCGCTCGGCCCTTGATCGCGAGAACGCGGCGAAGGGCGTCGACGCTCGACGGGTCACACCCGATACCGAACACCGCCTCGGTCGGGTAGGCGACGACACCGCCCGCGCCGATCGAGCGAACGGCTTCCGCCACATCGACGATCGGAGCCGTCGCGGCAGCCGTTCGCGGGTTCACGGCGCCGTCGTTCGACGCGGGAGCGGTGGTGGAGGCCGCAGTCGATCGGTCGCCGTCGGGGCTGCCGTTCGGCACGACGTCCCGCTGTTCAGGACTTCGACGCCGCCACGATCTTCACGGAACCGCCGCCGGTCTCCCGGTCGCTCGTCGACCCGCCGTCACCCGCTGCCTCCCGGGTCGATTCCCTGTTCGATTCCCTGGTCGATTCCCTGGTCGATTCCTTGGCCGCCTTCGCCGCCGCCCGCTTCTTCGCCGCCGCCTTCTTGGCCGCGGCCGACTTCTTCTTGGCCTTCTTCTTCACCTTCTTCCTGGCCGCGGGCTTCTTCGCGGCGGCATCGACCTTCGCGGCCGCCTTCTTCTTGCCGCGACCGCGCTTCTCGGGTGCCTCCTCGAGCATCTTCAGGCAGGTCTCGAGATCGATGTCGCCGGCGCTCTCGTGCTGCTCCTTCGGGATCTTCGCGTTCTTGTTGCCGTCGGTGATGTACGGCCCCCAGCGCCCGTTGAGGATCTGCACGTCCGTTCCCTCGAAGTGGCGGATCAGACGATTGGCCTCGATGACCTTCTTCTCCGCCACGACCTCGCGGGCGCGTTCCAGCGTGATCTCGTACGGGTCGTCCCCGTCCTCCTCCTTCAACGAGACGAACTTGTCGCCGTACTTCACGTAGGGCCCGAAGCGGCCGAAGTCGGTCGTGAGCTTCTCGCCCTCCGGCGTCTCGCCCAGCGTGCGCGGCAGCTCGAACAGGCGCAGCGCCTCGGCGAGCGAGATCAGGTTCATGCGCTGGTGCTTGCGGAGCCCCTTGAATCTCGGCTTCTCCTCGTCGTCGCGGTGGCCGATCTGCGCCATCGGCCCGTAGCGCCCGAGCCGCACGACGACGGGCTTGCCGCTGGCCGGATCGGTGCCGAGCTGGCGCTCCTCGACCGCTTCCTCGCGCGTGACGTTCTCCATCTTGTCGTCGACGCGCGGCTTGAACTTGCTCCAGAACTCCTCGAGCAGCGGCACCCATTCCTTCTCGCCGCGGGAGATCGCGTCGAGCTCGTCCTCGAGCTCGGCGGTGAAGTCGTAGTCCACGTAGGTCTTGAAGTGCTGCGCGAGGAACCGGCTCACCACGCGTCCGGTATCGGTCGGGAAGAAGCGGCGGCTCTCGATCTCCACGTACTCGCGGGACTGCAGCGTGGAGATGATCGAGGCGTAGGTCGATGGTCGACCGATGCCGTATTCCTCGAGCGTCTTGACCAGGCTCGCCTCGGAGAAACGGGGCGGCGGCTCTGTGAAGTGCTGGGTGAGTTTCACGTCATGCAGCGGCACGATGTCGCCCTTGGCAAGCTCGGGCAGGAGCTTGTCGTCCTCCTCGCCCTTCTTCTTGTCGTCCGCGTCTTCCTGGTAGACCGTCATGAACCCGGGGAAGGCGATGGTGGATCCGGTCGCGCGAAAGCGGTTGTCGTCGCCGCAGGCGAAATCGACGGCGACCTGATCGATCGTCGCGTGCATCATCTGGCTCGCCACGGTCCGCTTCCAGATGAGGTTGTAGAGGCGGTACTGGTCGTCGTTGAGGAAGCGCTTCATGTCGTTCGGCAGCCGCATGACCGAGGTCGGGCGAATGGCCTCGTGCGCCTCCTGAGCATTCTTCGACTTGTTCTTGTAGACGTTGATGCTCTCGGGCAGGTAATCCTTGCCGTAGCGCTCGGGGATCAGGGTTCGCAGCTCCTCCAGACAATCGTTCGAGAGGGTGATCGAGTCGGTCCGCATGTAGGTGATCAGGCCGGTCTGGCCGTCACCGATGTCCACGCCCTCGTAGAGACCCTGGGCCGTGCGCATGGTGCGCTGCGCGCCGAAGCCGAGCTTGCGCGAGGCCTCCTGCTGCAGGGTCGAGGTCGTGAAGGGGGCGGTGGCGTTGCGCTTCCGCTGCTTCTTCTCGACGTCGATGACCGCGAGCGCCCGGGCGCCCGCCGAGCCGGTCCTCTCCGCGTGGGCGAGCAGCATGTCCCGCACCTCGTCGGCGTGATCGCCGTTGGTGACGGTGAACTGCTTGACCTTGTCGTCGCCCAGCAGCGACAGCCGCGCGCCGAACGGCTGCGCGTCCTTCTCGAGTTCGGCGACGATGCTCCAGTACTCCTTCGGGATGAAGGCCTCGATCTCGTCCTCGCGCTCGCAGATCATGCGCAGGGCAGGGGATTGCACGCGCCCCGCCGACAGACCGGCCTTGATCTTTCGCCACAGCAGCGGCGAGAGGTTGAAGCCGACCAGGTAGTCGAGCGCGCGTCGCGCCTGCTGGGCGTTGATCAGGTCGATGCCGAGTTCACGCGGATTGGCGACGGCGTCCTGCACCGCGCCCTTGGTGATCTCGTGGAAGACCACGCGCTTGACGTCCTTGCCCTCGAGCGCGCCTTCCTCGCGCAGATGCTCCACCAGGTGCCAGCTGATCGCCTCGCCCTCGCGATCCGGGTCGGTCGCGAGGAGCAGGGTGTCGGCCTTCTTCAGCGCACGCTTGATCGCGTTGACATGTTTCTCGTTCCGCTCGATCAGCTGGTACTTCATCGAGAAGTCCTGCGAGGGGTCGACCGCGCCTTCCTTCGGCAGAAGGTCCCTGACGTGACCGTAGGAGGCGAGCACGGTGTAGTCGCCACCGAGATACTTCTCGATGGTCTTGCCCTTGGCGGGGGACTCGACGATGACGAGGTTCTTGCTCATTGGCTGCGCTGGGGTGTCGGTCCGGGGGACCGGAGCGGTCCGCAGGCATTCTTCACGAAAACCCCCCCGAGCGTCCAATCGGTGCGCTCGCGGCGGGCCGGCACGGCTGTGGTGCCGGACTGACGGCGGCCCGCGTGACGAAGCGTCAACGCCACGTCACGGGACTGCTCGTCCTCTGTCGTCGGTGCAACGCGCGTACCGGCCGTCCCGCTCGACCACGACGCGCCCGGCGAGTTCGAGTGCGCCGAGGGCCGCAAGCAACGCCGGCACGTCGAGACCACTGCGCGAGACGAGTCGCTCGAGGGTTGCCGAGCCGGCATCGAGTGCCGTCCACACGCGCTCGGACGTCGTGTCTCCGTCTCGCGTGCGCGCACTTGCAGGCATCACGGTTCGCGCCGTCGTCGGTCTCGGACGGGCCGACGTGTCGTCGTCGAGCGCGCGGCGAAGCGGCACCGCCAGCACGCGCAGCACATCCGCGGCGGAGGTGACCAGCGCCGCGCCGTCGCGTATCAGGGCGTGGCAGCCGGCGCTGCGCGGGTTGTCGACGGCACCCGGCACGGCCATGACTTCCCGCCCCTCGTCGAGCGCGTGGCGCGCGGTGGTCAGCGTGCCGCTCGGCAGGGCGGCTTCGATCACCACCACGCCGAGGCTCGCGCCGCTGATGAGCCGGTTCCGTTGCGGGAAGCACCAGGGCTGCGGGGGGTGGCGGAGCGGGAACTCGCTCGCGATCGCGCCGCCGCGCTCGAGCACGGCGGCGGCGAGACGGCGGTGGCGGCGCGGATAGACGATGTCCGGGCCGGTGCCCGTGAAGGCGAGTGTCGGCGGACCGCCGCCGGGCAGCGAACCGTCGAGCGCGCCGGCATGGGCGGCCCCGTCGGTGCCGAGGGCGAGACCGCTGACGACGACGAGGCCGCTGGCGGCAAGGTCGCGCGCCAGGGCCTGCGCCTGCTCGAGTCCCGCCTGCGAGGCGTCCCGGGAGCCGACCACCGCGACCGACGGCCCGGCCAGTGCCGCCGGGTCCCCTTCCAGGTACAGCAGCGGCGGCGGGTCGAGGATGCCGCGGAGCAGCGGGGGATAGCACGGGTCGTCGATGGGCACGAGGTGGCGACGCGAGTCGGCCGTCCACCAGTCGAGCGTCTCGACGACGCGTCGACGGGTGAGCGAGCCGTCGAGCGCGGCGACATGCGCCGGGGTCAACGGCCCTTGCGGCGCGGTGAGCGCGAGGCGAGCGCGGCGAGCCACCGACCGATCCGTCCCGACGGCGTCGCTCAGCGCGCCGAAGAGCCGTGCGGGGTCCGGAAAGGCAGCCTGCAGCCGCCGGCACGTGGCCGGGGTGAGCGGGCCGGCCAGGGCGAGGGCGAGCCAAGGGCCGAACCGGGCCAGCGTTCTTCGTTCGAACGGCGCCTGCGCGCCGGGTACGTCATCCATGACGGTGACCGGGGGGCTGGCCCGCGGTCACCGCCGCGCCCGGTGCCCCACGAGCGGGGCGGGGCGGGGGCGGGGTTGCGCGGGCGTGTCAGATCCCGGTGATCACGTCGTTGAGCGTCACCGGGCGAGTCGATTCGAGGACCAGCGCGTAGCTTACTTTCTCGAAGGTCTCGAACACCATCAGGACACCTGTACGGACGTTCGGCAACGGCACGCGCTCGAAGCCGCCGCTACCGCGCGGGTCGACGATCTCGCCGCCGTCCTGCTCGATCGCGAGCACGTCGCCGATCGCGATGTCCGAACCCTCTCCGATGTTCAGCACGACGACCTGGTCACGTCCGGTGCGGCTGATCGCGTTGACCAGCGAGATGATGCGCGCCTCGCCGCGGATCTCGGGCAGGCGGGGGACGTACTGCGACTGCACCGTGCCGCCGCTGGAGGGCAGGAGGATGTCGCCGGCGATCGTCTCCATCTTGTTGCTGATGATCGAGAGCGTGGAGGGGTCCCCGACGTTGAGCAGCTTCGCGCTGGAGACATTAGTGATCTCGTAGCCGAGCGTCTCGCCGGAAATCGGATCCGTCAGCGCCTTGCTGCGACGGTAGATGCCGTAGCGCGTCTGGTCGCGCGAGATGTCGCCGCGGGCGTAGATGCGGTTGCCTGTCGCGCTGGCGAGGTGTCCGTCGTCGTTGCCGATCACGTAGGGCGCGTCGCGAATGGTCTTCAGATCGACCACACGCGGGTGCACCAGGAACTGGGAGATCGCGTCGCCGGGGATCATCGGCACCGCGTCATCCAGCGACTCGCTACGGATGCGTGGCGACAGACGGGTCACGTCGTCGCCGGTCGCCGCGCCGAGCAGCGGCTCGCCGTCGGCGTTGACGGGACGTGCACCGAGGTTGGGGACAACCTTGCCGTTTCGGGTCAGCACCAGCGTCGGCTTGCCGTTCACGTACTCGAGCGCGAGTTCGTCACCCGGGTAGATCAGGTGGGGGTTGGCGATCTGCGGGTTGTAGTTCCAGAGCGACGGCCACCGCCAGGGCTCCTTCAGGAAGCGATCGGAGATGTCCCAGAGGGTGTCGCCGCGGACGACGGTGTAGCGCTCCGGTGCGTCATCCTCCAGGTCGTCCTCGCCCACCCAGTTGCGGGGCACGACCGACGTGTAGCCGGCGTTGTAGCCGTCCGTGCCGAAACGATCGGCGGCGCTGGGCCCGGCATTGTCGACGACGCGCGCCGACGGTCCGCTGGTGCCGCAGGCACTGATCAGCGCGCCGATGCCGAGCGCGACCAGGATGCGCAGGGCGGATCGGGGCGCGGCAGTCGTTCGTGGGGCCATTGGCGGGCACTCTCCTCTGGAGCGGCACGTCATGCCGCGGGTCTGCAAGCTGGATCGGCGGTTGGCCGACTTTCTTGACTGCTAGAATCGCGCCTTTCCTCTCCCGGACCCGTAGCCGTGTCGCCGCTCGACATCCTGATCTTTCCCGATCCGCTCCTCAGGACGCGGGCGGAACCGGTCTCCGAGGTCGACGGGGAGGTCGCCGCGCTGGTCGATCGCATGTTCGAGACCATGTACGACGCCCCCGGAATCGGGCTTGCCGCCACCCAGGTGGATGTCCACCGGCGCATCGTCGTGATCGACACCTCGGAGGAGAAGGACGCGCCCCTGACGCTCGTCAATCCGGAGCTGACGCTCGTCGAGGGCATGGGTGAGATGCAGGAAGGGTGCCTGTCCATTCCGGGCGTCTACGAGCTCATCAAGCGCCCCGAGCGGGTGCGGGTGGCCGCGGTGGACCGTGAGGGCGAGCCGTTCGAGCTCGAAGCCGAGGGGCTGCTGGCGGTCTGCATCCAGCACGAGATCGACCATCTCGACGGAAAGCTCTTCGTCGACCACCTCTCACCACTGAAACGCAACCGCATCCGCCGCAAGATGCTGAAACGCCTCCGTGACGGCCCGGACGAGGACGAGGACGAACTGCCTCATGCCTGATGCGGCACCCCTGCGCATCGTCTTCGCCGGGACGCCTGCGTTCGCCGCGGTCTCGCTCGAGGCACTGCTCGCGTCGGCCCATGGAGGCGAGGCCGGCGGGGGTGGCAGGGGTAGCGAGGCAGGCGAGGCAGACGGCGGTGGCAAGGCCGTCGGCGGTGGCCAGGCCGGCAAGGCCGGCGGTGGTGAAGACAAGCGACCGGCGGGGCACGAGGTGGTCGGGGTGCTCACCCAGCCGGACCGCGGCTCGGGACGCGGTCGCAAGCTGACGGCCAGCGCCGTCAAGACGCTCGCCCTCGAGCACGGCCTTCCGGTACAGCAGCCGGCGAGTCTCCGCGACGCCTCGGCGCAGGCGGCGCTCGCCGCGCTGCGACCCGATGTGCTGGTGGTCGTCGCCTACGGATCGATCCTGCCGCCCGAGGTGCTGGCGATACCGCCGCTGGGCTGCCTGAACGTGCACGGCTCCCTGCTGCCGCGCTGGCGCGGTGCCGCACCGGTGCAACGCGCGATCCTGGCGGGCGATGCCGAGACCGGCGTCTGCATCATGCAGATGGACGAGGGGCTCGATACCGGCGACGTGCTGGCGCGAGCGTCGACCCCGATCGGTGCGGACGAGACCGCGAGCGAACTGACCGATCGTCTGGCAGCCCTCGGCGCGGCGACCCTGGTCCCGGCCATCGAGGCACGCCGAGCCGGCGCGGCGACGGCCGAGCCGCAGCCTGACGTCGGGGTGACCTACGCCGCCAAGCTCGACAAGGCCGAAGCGCGGCTCGATTTCACTGAATCGGCGGATCTCCTGCACCGACGGGTACGGGCGTATCACGGCTGGCCGGTCGCCGAGTCGACGCTCGCGGGCGAACGCGTCCGCCTGTGGCGAACCCGCCTGGTGCGCGCACCGCTGCCGAACGGGCAGTCGGTGCACGCGGCGACGGCGGCGCGTCCGGCCGGTGCCGATGCCGCGCCCGGGACCATCCTGGACGTCGGCGGCGAAGCGATCCGTGTGGCGACCGGCGACGGCGTGCTCGAGCTTCTCGAGCTGCAGCGACCCGGCGGTCGACCGCTCGACGCGGGCACCTTCGCGCACGATCGCGAACTCGTCGGCCATCAGTTCGCCGGATGAGCGCGCCGGTGACAGGCGAAGGCCGGCCGAAGGACGGCCAGACCGACGGCCGGAAGAAGGACTGGAAGGA
>Ga0209831_1000997_pt1 | contig 26785 bp, 21 predicted proteins | sample Maine_Asex4_meta_FD_187451 | JGI IMG/M metagenome (GOLD analysis project Ga0209831, IMG submission 187451) | Marine algal microbial communities from Maine, USA - Maine_Asex4_metaG (SPAdes) (version 2) | ecosystem: Host-associated > Algae > Red algae > Unclassified | place: Maine, USA | collected... | reverse complement strand
GTCGCCAAGATAGTAGAGAACTTGTCCCTCACAAAATTTCTGCACACCTGTTGTATGGTCTCGGTATTTACGGATCGGCATGGCGCCGAATCCACGTGGGCACTCATCGGTCTGAATGGTTTTCGCTATCTCCCGATTAATCTTGCCGAAGCGTTCTCCCATTTTCTCATTGATAAATCCGGATAACCTGGTGTTCTCTAGACGATCGACATTAGTGTGTATGCGCTCTGGATCGCGATTGCTCAGGATGTTCTCCAAATCCCTCACGTCGCGTTTTGAGTATGACGATTGCAGTTTATAAGGATATTCAGGCAGGCGATGGAATTCTGTGATGAAATCCTTGATGATTTTCCGCATTTCATCATCAGCCATTTTATCCTTTCCAGTCTGTTTGCTTAATTCAAGATCCACCGCTTTGTTGAAGCGCATCAGCAGGTTCTTCTCAGTCAATTCGCGCAACCCATGCTTATCAGCAGTGGTGCCTCGCACCACGCCAATAACATTGCCGCAGTAGTTTCCTTTAGGGAAAAGAGGGGAGCGTGGATCGACGTAGGCATAAGTCATCCCCGACAGAAAAACCGGAAGTGTCGGCCGGAATCGATCAAGCAGTTCATCGGTGATGCTGTCAGGACCACACAAAAACAAGACTTTGCCGTCATTCAGAGTATCAAAACGCTTCGTTGCATCGACTTTGTACGCTCTGAATTCGAGATTAGCGTACTCGGGCTGCGCTTTCATTTGTTTCAATATATAGCGACACACACTGACCATGTAGCCTGAGAATCCTGCAAGCACAGTTTCAGCTGATCCGGTTGGTGTTTCATAAGAAAATGGCCTGGCATCGTCTCGCACACCCACATATACAGGCAGGCCAGGAGCAGCCTTGCTGGTTTCCTGCTCCATGTAGATAGCCCGTGCCGGACTGTCTGCACCGCCGATGGCGGGCAGTCCGGACAGCAACAGCAGCACAGAATTACGGCAGGTCGATTTTGCTAATGCAAGCATGGTAGTTATGGACATGTTAGTTTTCAATATATGCATCCTCCGCGCTTCCAGCAACTTCCTTTTCCTTGTTCTTATCATCTGCTCGCGCGCTCTCTGTTCGCGCACCACGGTGTCGAGTGTTAATGGTCTTGCTGTACATGCCCACTGAAGGATCGCCGTGGTGAGCCGTACCGGTCTTGTATTGGTATTGGAGACCCTGAATCCAGTATTGCCAAGCAAGTACAAACAAAGTAAACGCAGGTACCACAGCTCCGGATAATGTAGTTTTCCATTCGTGTGTACCATCCAGAAAAGCCATGATCCCGATATGACCAACCATTCCGCCGACTATCGTGACCCAAATAATACGACCCAAATGAGACTGCGCTGTAATTATTTCGTCGTTACCTGAATTATCCATCTTGTCGCTCAGGTAGCAGAGTAGGACAGCAAACGGCGCAGCTAGTAAACCGTAAAACCCATACTCCAAGTAGCTAAGATTAAAATCTTGCAGAACCGTGGCAAATTGATCTGCACCAGAAAATCGGCCAGCGGGTAGTACAACCAGTTTCAGGAACAGAAGGGTTTCCAAAGCGAAGGTGGCAAACAGCACGGCAATCAGTGAGATCACAACGTATTGCCCTACCGGATGAGCGTCCTTCTCCCACGTCTCCCATTGTCCTACGCGCAGGGCGTTTGCGCGATAGCTCAATGCAGCCGTGCAACCTGCTCCGAAAAGTAGACTGATAGTTAGCACATTCCACCAGGCCAATTTAAATCCAGTTAACAGGGTGCTTTGGTAGTAGGCCCCCATAGGCATGCCCCTTATCAATAATGTGGTTTCATCTTTACCCAGCGAAAAATTGTTTATCGACCAGTCGTGGATGACGAAAAGCGTAAAATAGAAGAGAGTGGCGGGTAGCAGGCAAGCCCCAAAACCGGTAAGGGTGGTGGCCAGCACCAGGCGAACGAGTGCGCGATCCTTCCGTATTCGCTGACCCTCTGTGACAAGATTCAACAACAGCTTTTTCAGCTCGGGATTCTCTTGCATTGGTGGCAAGGGTTCCTCTTGGTTGGTGATGGTGATAGCCAGCAGTTCTATGTATTTTCTGCGTAGATTGGTGGCCAGCAGAATGATCTCTCCCGATTCGTCTTCCCGTTGCTCTTGCGAGCTTGTGACAAGTGATTTTTCTCGCTCTGTGTCAAACGAGTTCACTTTTATCAGGAACATGTTGTACTCATCCGTCAGAGCGTGGTAGGCCTTGTCCAGTATCGCTATCGCCTGCCCGGACCAGATCTGACCGCCGGTACTGCCGAGAGTCAATTCGTTGAGTTGTCTGATCGAATCTATATTCTGCTGAAGACTGATGGTTCTATTTTGCGGAGTCGACTGCTGCGCAGGATTTTCCCAACCCTGTACTAGCGAATCGAGGTTCTGGGTGGCCTCGCGGACTTTTCTTACCATCCGCTGCAGATAATGGGGGATACCGGCGATACCGTGAGAAATGCCACGAATGTATTGCTCCAGCATCGAAACCGGTTTGATACTGATCAGGGTATTGACCGCTATTGCTGCCAGTATCGGTGCAAATGTGGACGCGTCTTCAACGGAAAGACTCAATGCTCCCACCGAGGCGGTTGTTCCTGCTACCCCCATGGACAGACTCAACAGCTCCGGAGAAATCGAGATGATCAAATAGATAAGCAGAATAGGGCAGAGATAGAAAAGATAGCCGAGTTCAAATCGACGCTTGCCAGTGAAGTTCTGCAACTGTAGGTCTTTTCCCAGCCAGTCAGCATTTACCCGGATCAGCGGCGTTGAGTAAAGTGTTCGGGAATGGATACTGACAAAGATACTACCGGCGACGATGAGTATCAGATAGAGATTATCGTGAATGATCGTATTCATGATAGTTACCGCGATTTACAGGCTGTTAGTCTGTTGCCACCCTTCTGGTAGCCAGATGGTTCTCAGAAGCAGTTACCCTTGCGGGGGTTACATATACTCAGTGTCGTGTTCAGGATACCTGGATCTATCGGGAACACCGCTTGGGCGTCGAGTGCTGCAATCTTTATGGCCTTTTGCTGATCGATCGACAGGCACTTGTTATCGCTGAGTTTGTCTCTGGCAATAATGCATTCGCCATTGACGGTATTGGAATCTATCGCCTTTTGGATTGATTCAATGAGAGTTGTCTCGAATTTCGCTTTAACCAATGGACCCAGGCTACTCGGTACGCCTGCCAGATAGAGAGTCACTATGAGTAAATACAACATGGAAAGCAGGAAAAAAAAGCGCATAGCTTGACACTCCGCCACTTTTTATGTCGACTGAGTCACATTGCAGCATCGTTTGCGAAAACGCAATTGGACATAAGTTCAGTTTTTGTCAATTGCTCCTGTGGCCTCTATGCGTCATCCGCGTAGATAGTGATTGGTGGAATTACCACTATTAACCAAAATACACCGACTCAATATGTCACTTATCGCTTTGTGATCTTTTTCTATTTTTTACGAATGCAATCGATTGCATCTTGCGGCTGGCAAGTAGCCTATCCAGAATAATGTTAGCCATCGTCTAAATCGCATGGCCTGCTGACTCTATCGTTTGTTCTTATCGTCCCATATCTTTGGCTCCCAAAGTTCAACCTTGTTACCCTCTGGATCGACTATCCACGCAAAACCTCCGTTCTCGTGGAATTGCGGACCTTCCAGAATCGCCACATCTGCTGAAGTGAGTTTTGCAATGAGAGCCTCCAGGTCATCAACTCGATAGTTAATCATAAATCGGGCCTGACTCGGCGCAAACCAATCGCTATCTGCCTTAGCAATGTTCCAGACCGTTGCCCCATCATCTTCGGCCACATCGTTCTTCCACTCCAGAACTGCACCACCCCATTCCTGGAGCTGGATTCCCAAATGCTCTTCATACCATTTCGCCAGGCTTTCACTATTTTTAGTAGCGAGAAAAAAGACTCCACCAATTCCGGTGACTCTGCCGGCAGTTTTTCGTTCAGCCATGATTGCACTCCAGTTGAGAGGTCAATCCAACATAACAAACAAATCGCGAAGTGGCCAACTCCTGGATTTTCCTAAGACCAATTTCGCACAGTGACTATTTGTCAAAGGAGCTTCGTGTTCTGGGTAGTACGGAAGAATGCTATCTATCTTGAATCGATCTACTGTGAGCGCCAGTCCGGAGTGTCTGGGCTACATCATGTTTCTCATTGATTGTATCTGTAGTTCAGTCTGCTGCTTTAGTGCTTTATTCATCGCATTCAGTCTTGGAACCGACAAAGAGTCACTGGCTTGCCATCCAGATACTGACCAGTGCAAAGCGGGTAGACGACGCGGCCTTGCGCACAGCAAGTGGAGCTGGGTGTGTGTTCCACCACCTTCTTGACAGGTAGACATCCTAACGCGTAAGTTTGATGAAGCGTTCGTTACTTTTTTATACTGAATTTGCACGCTGCAAAGCACAGGAGCGTATTTTCCTTTGATTGGCCACAACAATGAGGAACGTCTTTCGGTTATCGCCGACGGCGATGCACGCATAGACTGGGTTGATCGATATTCCCCCGTGCTGAATGGCATGGTCCGGCAGACACTAGCTGACGGATCGCTGAATGGAAAAAAAATCGCCGTTGTTGTACACCTTGAAGCAAAAACAGCTTTTCTGGCGCTGGTCCTGGCTGAAGCAGGGGCCGAGGTAATTGTCGCGGGAAGCAACCCACGCACAACTAGTCAATCGGTGGTTGAAGCCTTACGCGATCGTGGGCTGATCGTCGTTGCCAATGCTGGTGGTGACATGAAAAGCTGGGAAAAAGAGCTATTAGCGGCGGCAGATCATGAACCCGAGTTTGTGATTGATGACGGAGCAGAGCTGACCATGCGGATCGGTATGCACCGCCCTGAGTTGTTCAAGCGTCTAAAAGGTGTCTCCGAGGAGACGACAACAGGAACCGCACGGCTGCATGCTATGGAGGCCGCTGGTAAGTTGCCCTTTCCTGCATTGACAGCCAATGAAGCGCGTTGTAAACACATGTTCGACAACCGCTATGGCACCGGACAAACGACTATGCAAGCTGTGTTGCGTTTGACCAATCGCCAGATTGCAGGCGCAACGATAACAATCATAGGCTATGGCTACGTCGGTCGCGGTATCGCTGAATATGCCAGGAAGATGGGTGCAAATGTCCGGATCGTAGAAATTGACCCTGTTCGAGCGGTCGAAGCGCACATGGATGGCAATACAGTCGGGACGGCCAATGACATGGTGCCGGGGGCATCGATGATTGTTACGGCAACGGGTGGAATACGGGCGATGGGTAAACCTGAGTTGCTCCGTGTTGATCATGATGTAATTCTGGCCAATGCAGGCCATCATGATCTTGAAGTCGATGTGGATACCCTTGCAGACATGGCTTCGTCGCAGACTGAGTCACGACCTCAGATAACAACCTACTGTGTAGATGATCGGGATATACATGTGCTTTCGGGTGGTGCTTTAGTCAACATTGCAGGCGGCAGCGGGCATCCGGTCGAAATCATGGACCTGACGTTTTCTGTTCAGGGTCTCGGTGCGCACGTTTTAGTGAATGCAGGCCTTGCACCTGGAGTACATGTGCTTTCAAAAGAGCTCGATGATTCAATCGCCAGCGCCTATCTGGAGAGCAGGGGCATCCACCTTGATCCCGGACGCCCTGAGCAGGAAGATGATTTCAACAGCTGGATTGATGGGATGCTATCGGTATGAGCACGCATGATTATGACAGTGCTCTTGCAAGCTCCGGTCTACGGAAAATAAACTGGGTGCGTCGGAGTATGCCCATCCTGGCATCCATCGAAGCCAGGCTCATAACGTCTGCTGTGATCAAGGGACGCAGAATTGGTATTTCGCTAGTCCTTGAACCCAAAACAGCGTACCTTGTTATCGCCTTGCAGAACGCAGGTGCAGATCTCAGCGTCTGGGCGCCCGCGGATTGCGTGCAGGATGATGTCGTGCAGGCGCTACGTGCTGAAGGTATCAAGGTGTTCGCCGATGCACGTGCGTCAGATGCTGCAGACATGGAACTTGCACGCGCATTCCTCGCTACGAGTCCACAAATTCTCGTCGACGATGGTGCACGTATTATCCGTCTGGCGCATCGAGAGTTTCCTGACGTTGTTAAAAACATGGTTGGCGCTGCCGAGGAAACAACAAGCGGCGTACGTCCGTTACGTGCAATGCATGACGCTGGTGAACTGCATATTCCCGTGATTAACGTGAACGACTCACGGCTGAAATACTTGTTCGACAACGTGTACGGGACGGGCCAGTCCTGCGTGATGGCGTTGCTGGATGTGACCAACCTGCAGTTGGCGGGTCGGCATGTTCTTGTCATCGGCTATGGCTGGGTGGGCAAAGGTGTAGCCTTGCATGCAGTAGCCATGGGCGCGCGCGTTACCGTAGCTGAACTGGATCCGGTAAAATGCCTGCAGGCTCTGCACGATGGTCATCGGGTAAAAAGTATTACTGATGCAGCGCCTTCCACCGAGGTTGTTTTTGCATCAACTGGCATTGAAGGCGTCGTGACGCCTGCGCATCTCGAAGCCATGGCCGATCAGGTTATCCTTTGCACTGCTGGTGGTGGCAACTATGAATTGCCAATGGCGTACCTGCAATCACTTGAAGCGCCAAAGGAAATTCGCGCTGAGGTGGAAGAATATACCTTGCCAAGCGGCAAGCGAGTCTTGATGATCGCAGGTGGGCACTGTATCAATTGCGCAGCAGGGGAAGGCAACCCTATTGAAATCATGGATCTGTCGCTGTCCTTGCAAGCCTGCGCCATTGAAGAGCTTGCCTTAAACGGTGCGCAGTTGTCCGCCGGTATTCATCCTGTTTCCGAGAAAATAGAAAATGCTATCGCGACGATAAGATTAAATGTCTCGGGGGCCAGCATTGAACCAATGACTCCTGAACTAACCGAGGCCATGGCGCGTTGGTGATCGCGTAAGCGACTGCAATACCTGTAAAAGAGTAGAGTGACCACATGAATACTAACCTGGAGAACACAATGTCAAAAAAGAGCCTCACCTTTGCCGGTATTATCGTGACATCGATGCTATCGCTCGGAACTGTACACGCTGCCGGTGAATGTGCAGTGGGAAAAACCATTGAAGAGGGTGTGTTGACTGTAGCAACGGGCAATCCGGCGTATTTCCCCTGGGTAATTGACAACGCACCGGAAGCGGGCAAGGGTTTTGAAGCCGCGGTGGCCTATGCAGTGGCCGCTCAAATGGGCTTTGAAGCAGATCAGGTGACGTGGACGACATCCTCCTTCGACCAGGCCATCCAACCGGGTCAAAAGAACTTTGATTTCAACTTGCAACAATTTTCCATCACTGAAGATCGCGAAAAGGTCGTGGACTTCTCAGTGCCTTACTATACCTCAGCGCTGGCTGTTATCGTACGACAACAGGCAATTGATGCGGGTGCACTACCCACGCTCGAATCCCTTAAAGGATTGGTCTGGGGCGCTGATGCAAACACTACCGCAACACCAATCATCCAGTCACTGATTGCCCCTAGTAGTGACCCCTTGCTGTATGACGACACGGTCGATGTGATCGAGGCGATGAATGCCAATCAGATTGACGCTACCCTTCTGGATTTACCGGTTGCGTTGTATCAAGCGGCCGCAGTGATGGATGATGGTGTTGTATTAGGTCAGTTTCCAGCCGATGAATCCAACTCACCCGATCACTTTGGTTTGTTGATGGAGAAAGGCAACCCGATCAAGACATGTGTCGATGCTGCGTTGACCGCGCTTAGCGAAAGCGGTCAGTTGGCAGAGATTGAGGCTGAGTGGCTGCAGCAGGCCACAGATGTACCCATGATCGAATAACAATCAACCCGGTGACTGTAAGAACGAAGAACAGGAGGGCGGTCGTGGCCGAAGATGCCGCGCTGCCCCTCAAGATGTCACGTGCCGCGTATAACGCGCAAAAGAAGCGTCGCAGCCTGATCGTTGCGTCGACCAGCATGCTGACTGTGCTGGCGTTGATCTACTATTTCGTGCCGCGCGCCCCTGGTTGGGAGCGCGTGAAAGACAGTTTTTTCAATTGGGACGTTTTTATCGGGACCTTTCCCAAGCTGCTCGATGCGTTCTTGATCGACGTCATGATTTTCGCCTGGTGCGCACCGGCTATTGCGATCTGGGGTTTAGTGATTGCGCTGTGCCGCGACGCACGCTCTCCTGCATTGTTCCCGCTTCGTGTTTTTGCCACCGTCTACAACGACGTGTTTCGTGGTGTGCCCGTTATCCTTGTCATCTATTTGATCGGCTTTGGCATCCCGGGGCTTGGACTTAGCCGCACATGGAGCAACCCCTACATCTGGGGTTCCCTTGCACTTATCCTCAGCTACTCAGCCTATGTCGCCGAAGTGTACCGCGCGGGCATTGAATCCATTCACGAATCACAACGTTCTGCCGCCAAATCACTAGGTTTATCCCATTGGCATACGATGAGCCACGTGATATTGCCACAGGCCTTTCGTCGCGTGATCCCCGCGAACATGAACAATTTTATCTCATTGCAAAAAGACGTGGCGCTGGTGTCATTCATCGGCCCCGTGGAACTGTTGCGCCAGGCTGGTGTTGAGAAATCCTTGCTTGCGAATTTCACACCCTATGTCGGTGCCGCGCTCATATTCCTCAGCGTCACTATCCCCGCTACCCGATTGGCCGACCACCTGATCGCGAAGCAAAACCGGGAGCGTGGATAATGGAGTCGCTGCCAAAAATAGAACTCAGAAACGTGCGTAAGAGTTTCGGCAATCTTGACGTCATAAAGGGTGTGAATCTCAGCGTACAGCGCGGAGAGCTAGTCTGCCTGATCGGATCATCAGGCTCTGGCAAATCGACGTTGCTGCGTTGTCTCAATCTGCTCGAGCCAATTGATGAGGGTGAAATTTTGCTGGATGGATCGGATATCTCACACCCCATGCTTGACCCGCAACCGATCCGCCAGCGCATAGGTCTGGTTTTTCAGAGCTTCAATCTGTTCCCGCATATGAACGCATTTGAAAATGTGCTGTTAGCGCCACGTCTTAACAAGAAAATATCGCCTTCGTTGTTAAAACCAAAAGTAGAAGCACTGTTTGAACGCTTTGGCCTGATAGATCGCATGGATCATTATCCCGACCAACTGTCAGGTGGGCAGCAACAGCGCGTGGCCATCGTGCGAGCGCTGGCACTGGAACCGGAGATCATGTTGTTCGACGAGGTGACCTCAGCACTTGATCCCGAGCTTGTCAGTGAAGTTCTGGATGTTGTTCGGCAGCTTAAAGGCGAAGGTATGACATTGATGCTGGCAACGCATGAGATGAATTTTGCACGCGAAGCAGCTGACAGGATTTGCTTTCTGGACAAGGGTGTGATTGTGGAGGACGGACCTCCCGATCAGATTTTCGAAAAACCGAAAGAGCAAAGGACCAAGGAGTTTTTGCGTAGCGTTTTGTAGACTGCATTTATGTTGTGTCCAGACACCTATACCGGTGAGCGCGTCATGAGTCTGAAGCCTGTTAGCACGGTGGCGATGAGCTCTCCGTACTAACGGGGGGGTTACACTTTCTATTCTCTACCCAGTGAGAAGCTGGCGGCCAGTTCGCCCAGTTTGTTGGACCGCTCCTGTAGGCCGCGAGTGGTTTCCCGCGATTGTTCAAGACGTTCGAGGTTATTCCTGGCCACATCGGCTGTTTTAGCCGCACTGTCTGCAATCTCGGTACTGCCCCTTGCCGTCTCATTGAGGGAATCACTGATCTGACTGGACATTGCACGCTGCTCCTCGACGGTGCTCGCTATGGATACCTGGGAAGCACTGATGTTCTCTATGGTGGTGTTAATCTCGCTGATTATTCGTTCAGCTATCTGGCTATCGTTCTGTATCTTTGCAATCTTCTGACTGACATCCTCAGTAGCACGAGCGGTTTCTTTGGCCAATTCCTTGACCTCATTCGCCACTACGGCAAAGCCGCGCCCTGCATCACCGGCTCGTGCTGCTTCGATCGTCGCGTTAAGTGCCAGCAGATTGGTCTGATCGGCAATGGAATTGATTACCTTGATCACAGCATTGATGCCATTAGAAGATTCTGCTAGCTGACTTACGTTTGATTTCGCCTCTTCTGAAAGCGCCACAGCCTTGTCGGCAACAGTAACCGCATCAGAAGAATTTCTGGCGATACCGTGGATGGCGTTAGTCATTTCTCCCAGCGATACAGCTACCGAAGCCACGCTGGATGAAATCTGCGAGGCGGTGGAGGAGGATCTTTCTGTCTGTTCTGCTGTGCGCACCGCTGCTTCATGAGAACTGTCGTTGAGTGCGGATAATTTCTCCGAGCTGTCAACCAACGCAGAACTGTGCTCTGTGACCTGACTCATCATCAACTTGAGCTGTTCTACAGTGGCATTGATAGCCTCTGATAGCTCGGCGAGTTCACCGGTGTGAACGCCTTGCATCATTCTTGTCAGATCACCCTCGGCAAGAGCGCCCATGACTTCACCGGCCTCTTTAACCAGATTATCTAGTGCCTGCGACAGCAGCTTCTGGTCAGTGATATCGCTGGCGTATTTGACGACCTTGATAGGTTTGCCATTGGGATCGAACACAGGGCTGTAGATGGCCTGCAACCACAGAGTGTCTCCGTTCCTCTTGACTCGACGAAACTGTTCGTTGACGTATTCTCCCCGATTCAGTGTCTCCCACAATCCGAGGTATGCTGACGAGTTATGCTCAGCAGGATCCACGAACAACCGGTGATGTTGGTCGCGTATCTCGTTGAGCGAGTAACCAGTGGTCTTCTGGAAGTTCTCGTTCGCAGTTACAATGGTACCGTCCAGATTGAACTCGATCACGGCCAGGCTATGACTGATGGCCGCTACCTGATCCTTGTATTCCGCCGCCTGCCAAGCCTGCTCTGTGACATCTGTGGCTATCTTCAAGATCTTGAGTGGAGCACCTTCGGCATCCAGAATCGGGATATAGCTCGCCTGTAGCCAGACCTCGCTACCATCACTGGTGATGAGCCGGTACCGATTGGTTATCTGTTGTCCCCTTTGCAAAGTAGCCCAGTGCTCGGCGTAAACCGAACCGGCGACCTCCTGTGGCAGCATAAACATGCTGTGATTCTTGCCAACTATTTCCTGTTGCTCATAACCCATGACGCGCAGAAAATTTTCGTTCGCATCAATGATGGTGCCATCCAAGTCATACTCGACCACGGCATGTATTGTATGTAGTGCTCGAACGATTTGTTGTGGTTCATGATTGCCGGATATATCCGGCGACGTAACTTGGGAAGAGGTATGATTTGCGAGGAAACGATCGAACATGTTTGTTAGCCCTAAAGAGTAGCCAAGGTGGTAGAGATCTGGAGGACGAGTTTCGGACTGATACTTTTCCAGTGAAGAGAAAGCAGGCAAGTAGAATTTACTGGCCTGCAATAACTCCCAAACCTCCGCAACTGAGTTAGCGACCACAATATTAGTAATTTAAACCGAACTAACGTAGTGGCTCCTAGCTACAAAGCCCGGTCTTTCGCAGGCGTATGCATACGTGGATTCGGTCATTGCCTGAAATTGGATCAGTTAGCATGACTTAATCCGTTATACACCAAAGGGGTGTCAGGGAGCTGCCCATAGCTGAGAAGCCAAACCGCAAGTAGCCTTGGCACGCGCTTACTCGATCTTATAGACATCGATTGCCTCGACACGCCCGTTCAACTTATAGTTGCCCGCAGAGATTGGCGAGAAGTCGGCTGATAGAATTTGTGCAGTCGTAGCGCTGATGAGAATCGATACATCAGTACCACTGGGATAGATGTCCTTGCCTAGTTGCTCAAGTCGTTGTCCAATATTGACGGTGTCTCCAATGATGGTGTAGTTCAAACGGCCAGGTGCGCCGATGTTGCCTACTGTTGCAACGCCTGTGTGAATTCCAATGCGGATACCCACTGGTGGATCATTGCTTAAGCGGCGCTTCTGGTTGTCTAGCCTGATGGACTCGGCAACAGCGATAGCCGCTCGACACGCACGCTCGGCACTGTTTGGCTGTTCAGGTTCCTCAGCAGATGCATCCTGCCAGAAGGCCATGACGGCATCGCCCATGAATTTGTCTACGGTGCCTTCTTCTGCCTCTATACATTTAACTACCAGCGAGAAGTGATGATTAACAAAAGCTGCAACTTCTTCGGCCAGCATGCCCTCAGACACGGTAGAGAAGCCCACGACATCAGTAAACATGACAGTGACCTCCCGAACATCTGATAGAGAGTCATTAATCTCTCCTTGTCTGATCAATTGTTCGACAATCTTTTTCGGCACATAGAACTCGAACCAGCGTAGCGCTCTTAACATTGCATTAAACGCCATCGACTGGTCATTAAGTTCCCGAAAAACACTACCGGGCAGCTCTTCTATTTTCGATACGTCAAGGTCACGAATACGACCCGCAGCCGATGAGAATTTCACTATGGGACGAGCAATTCGACGTCCCAGATAGATTGCGGCAATCAGGGACAGAAACAGCGCGATCAATCCTGTTATTAGCGCCGCTTTGATGCGCTCTATGGCGGCAGGGCGATCACTGGCCTGAAAGTAGGTACCCACCAGTAAGGGTTGTTGGCCATAGCCTCCAATTGACTGATAAACGAACACATAGACGTTACCGGCGATTTCAAGTGAGTGACCTTCAATCCCTTCCTTTACATTTAGCCTCAGTTCACGCCGATTGTCCGTTTGCCACATGGAGGACATGACAGGATCACCGAAACGATCAAGTCGAGGAAGTGGGGATTCATCTGATCGGCCAGGGTAACCATCGACCATCAACCAGTGCGCAAGAATATAATCACGGCCATACAGTATAAACCGGTTACCTGCGGTCTCCAGCCCCTCCATACTGATGAAATCCGATAACCGATCCAGAGACACAACGGCGATGATGGAACCAACATACTCATTATCGAGAACGATCGGCGTGGCGTAACTGAGAAAAGTCTTCTCGACTCCATCGCGCCAGATGGGTGGCAACCACAAGGGCCCCTGTTCTGAGGCGTCCATATTAGCCTGTACAATGGTGTCTGCGGCGTTGTCTATCGTACTTGTTCTTGTTAGACCACTGACAGGGTCGCGAGAGGCAGCAAACGATTCAAGATTAACGTCAATGAATACAACGGCGGAAATCTGTGGGGCCGCCGCCAGTGAACCAGTCAGTAGCGTGCCAAACGTTGCGCGATCAGCAAGATTCACTTCACCTCGATGGATCAAATCTGCGATATATCCAGCCTGAGACTCCGCTGGTTGAAGATACTGTTCAATCTGATTAACGTCCGCGGTAACAGCCTGATACGAGTTTGTACTCAACAAATCAAACGTGTTTTTCTGCGCTAGACGAACACCCACGGCAAACACAATACCCGCGGTAAACAGCACCAGAATACCGATGGCCGCAGCCAGAATAATGGCGATCGGAACCCGTCCATACCAACGGTTATTGCGTATTGCGCTGCGCACTGCACCACAACCTGCCTCAGGCTGACTCATAGCTTCCGGATTATTGATTCCACCAGCTCCGTTAACACAAACTGTCTCTGTATGCATGAATCGTGACGTAGGCATCGACTCGTGGAAGCCAGAGCGATCGGCAAGCATACACCCTATGGTAAATGATGTTCCCGAGCCTTGTAGGCAGGCACACGAAGGCGGATGATTGACAGATGAACCCACATCAATCTCCGACAATGACCGCCTCTCGAATCGCTGCTGTGACGTTGGTATTCTTCGGTTGCGCCGCAGCGATTACCACGCACCTTGGTGCCTTGTATGGCAGTGATCTCGACCCGGTTGCAAGCCCGCTCGGTGAGCTTGCCTGGACTGAAGATGCCGCCTGGTTCCGGTATGGGGTATGGTTGTTCGCGTTTGGCCATCTGGCGCTTGTGCTGTTGCTTAACCGACCCAGTGCCAGCCGATTGACGCGTGGCGCGCAGTTTTTTCTGCTTGTCGACGCAGGTTTGATCCTCTGGTTGCCTTCGCACTTCGCCTCTACTCCGCCTACAGAGCTGGTGGCAGCCGCTTCCGGTGGTCCTCTGTGGTTGCTGGGTGGTAGCGTCGGATTTGCCATGACCTGTGTGGCAGGTGCTTTGTGGCGAAGCCATCGCTCCACGGCATTCCTGACGCTGGTTTGTCTGCTGCTTTGGAGCCTTCTGGCGCCCGTATTCCTCGCCGTTGACCCAAGCTGGATCGGTGCCTATCAGCGCACCGTCGGTGTGGTGTTGGTGTTCTGGACAGCCGTCCTCGCAGTGCGTATCGGGATCCTTGAGCGAGACGGCACTACCTGATCCGCCCATTCATTCATGGTCCATCTCGCCGGCGAATGCCCAGATCGAATCGTATGAACAAAACAGCTATCTGGTGCTGGAGGGCGTCTCGCCTGCCGAGGTGCTCAAGGACATGCGCTCAGAGATAACTCGCTTTGAAAACGTATTGACTATCTGTACGACTTACTGTGGCAACGTGCGTATCACCGACGTGATAGCTTCGGACTCTGTAAGTTGAAGGAAAGGGTTAACTGCTGTTCCGGGTTTCATAGCTTCTGCTACGAGCAGGCAAAATCCAGCAAGCAGCAAAACCGACAAGACAACAAGAATTCCCTGTACGACGCCCATAAGCCTTCGTATGCTCTGTGGTACCCAGCGCCAGCGAACTTCTACCGCAGCGTTGTTTATTGCAGCTTTTGCCTGTCTTCTGTTGCAGCGAAAAAACTCGCGGTTTTTCAATACCCGACGATCGGCCAGCAGACTGTGAGCGACCTTCTCCACTGCCAACGAGTCCCTTACAGGTAGAGCATATTCGAGCTTGAATTGCTCGGTCATATTGGTACCGCTCAGTTCCCTGCAACGCTGTTCTGGCGTTTTCTGTGTTCTGCCAATTTTTACTTCACGCGACCCTGGCAAGCGGACTGCGTAAACATAGCCTCTTATCATAGTCGTAGTCTACGCTATCCAACATACTTACCCGGTAGTTGGTGAAGAATGAGGGCAGTTGTATTTGATATCCCTCAGACACATCACTCGCTGCTTAACGCTTCAGGTAACGATGAGGCGGTCCATGCGCCTATGGCAGAGATGATTGAAAACACGGCGATCAAACTGATGGGCGACAACCAGATTGACAAGAAACCTGAGACGATTCCCATGGCAAGGATAATAACGCCAATTAGCGTATTGCTGACAGCCACGTAGTCGATGCGATTGTCATCATTCGACAGATCCACCACGTAGGTCTTTCGCCCTACTCGAACGCCCTGATGAGCAACTTCCAGAACGAAATACAGTGCTGGCACAAGAAAAACGGAATCGAATGCTGCCGGTGTGAATACAAATATCGTTACCGACAGTACTCCCAGAAGTGCAACACAACTAGCAGACACTTGTAGAACCCAGCGAGAAGATCGATCGGAGTATCTACCCCAAAACGGGGAACTGATGAAACTGGCTAATCCGCTGGCGAGCAGTAACGCACCAACCGAACTTAACGTCTGATTTACAGTGACACTCAGCATGACGTACCACGGGGCAATTAATGCTGTCGATACCAATAAGGATCGGACGATGACAAAACGGCGGAAAGAGGGCCGATCTCGGATGAGGCTAAGACGTTCATGCATCGAGACGGTTGCTTCACTGGTACCCGGGGATTCGGATACCTCCAGGCGCGTAAACGAAGCTGAGGCTAGCCACCAGCAGATTGCTGCCAGACCAAGAAACACCATGAAAGAGACCATGTTATTTCGCTCGGGCATGATCAGCAATATGATAGAGATGATGATGGTGGCTCCACCTGCTGCACTTGAAGCCCAGCCGGTAGTCCGGCCACGCAAACCCCCGGGTACCGTCTGTCCCAGAACACCCTTGAAGGAGATCGAGCACAGTGCGCGAGCAATACTTAATATGCCGAGGAAGCCAACGACGATCCAGCCAGCCCAGATACCGTCTAACCACCACGCACTGAGAAGCATCCCCACTGCAGCGATTCCCTGAACCAATGTTCCAATGCTGTAAAGCGAGCCTAGGCGGGGATATCGAGCAACATACCCGGCAAGCCATACCTGAGGCAGTAACGCGCCGGATTCACGTAGGGGAACCAGAAGTGATACGGCCAGCGACGATGCTCCTATCGCCTGAAGTAATGCTGTCAGTATGATTTTCGGACTGGATAGTGTGTCCGCTATTTTCGTCAGAAATGTACTTCCAACCAGTAGGATCATCGCGTTGATCAATCCATTCTCGTCGTCATCGTCGCTTCGTGCCTCTTGTATTTGTGATCTCAGGTAGCGGCGAGGTGAAAGAGGCAGATGCATGGCCATCGGATTACTCAGTTAACGTTGGAATCTAGAGACGCAATTGAGGTGCAAAAGACAGGACGCCTCGGCATTGCAGATATCGATATAATAGGGAAAATTAGCCCTCTGGTGCTGTCGCACATGATCGAAAACGTCCCTATGTCTACCCGACAACACAGGTTGTATGCAACTGTCGTTTTTCTGCTAATCGGTATTGTACTCACTGGCTGTAGTGGTGATAGCAGTGTAGACGCAAGCAGTGGTGATAATGACGGTTCAAGTGCTTCTGTCGTGCTTACGCCACTGCCAGTTCCGTCGTTGACGGAAGGCCCTTCAGCCGACGATGAGCCCGTTCCGTTTGACGCGGTTTTTCATACTGTCACAGACTATTCCCTGGTTCGTGATACCGGGCCGCGTATTGAATCTGATAGCGTTTCCATTTTGACGGATGCGGATTTCGCAGCCGGTTTGCCAGATCTACTGATCAGCGTCCCCGTGGGTGTGGACACAGATACAAATGAAGCGCCGTTTTTTGAGGGGCTAATGAACACAAGGGTCGAGGCGGGTCAGTTGGTGCAAATTCGCTTTGTGCCGCGGGACCCTGAAGGAGAGTTACCTGGCATGTTCCCTCAGAGATTACCGGAAGGCGCTACGTTTGATGATAACTTTGACGGCACCAAAACCTTGCGTTGGCAGACTTATCAGGCCGATGTTGGCATTACCGAATTTGTGGTGGTTGCGGTTGATCCGGAAGCCAATGAGTATCGCAGTGCACAGGCGGTGTTGATCGCCGTAGATCCACCATCAGACCCGGCAGGCGTGCCCAATATTGCGCCTTCGATTGCACCGGTCGCCTCCTACACCGTCAGAGTCGGTGATCCTGTCTCGGTTTTCATCATCGGCACCGACCGAAATGGCACGGTGCCGACCATCGAGCTTGTTGATCCCCCGGCGGGGGCGATTCTGACACCGGACGCGCGTACTCCGGAGTGGCAAATTCTGCAGGCCGTACCTGTGGCTGCAGGTACTCTTGTGATTGATATATTAACGCGCGATGCCGACGATGCCTCGCTGACAGGGCTTGATCAGATCACCCTGAACGTTCTCGATAGTGCAGACTTTGAACGTAGTGGTCAACGATTGAAGGAGGCCGCGATTGGTTCGGGTGTTGCATTTGGTAGCGCGATTTCTCCCGTATTCTATTTGCAGGCTGATGGTGGCGTTTACGAATCGATTGCTGCCACAGAGTTCGGTGTATTAACGCCAGAAAGCTCGATGAAATGGATCGCGATCAACCCCTTACCGGGGCAATTTGAATTTGCGGATATGGATAACCTGATCAGCTTTGCCCGTGTAAACGATATGCAGGTGCGTGGTCATCCTTTAGTGTGGCATCGCAGCTTGCCCGAATGGGTAGAGCAGACAGATGCTGCCGATCGTGAAATACATATGCGCGAATACATCACACGTGTCATGGACCGCTACAGCGAAGCCGTGGACTACTGGGATGTCGTTAACGAACCTATTGCGGATGATGGCAGCATGCGTGATTCGATATGGCTGAATGCAATGGGTGAGCGCTACATTGATGTGGCATTCGTGCAGGCACGCAAGCTGGATCCCACAGCGGTGCTGGTGCTGAACGAATACGATATCGGTTTTGCTGGCCCCAAGTTTGACGCTCTGTTGAGCCTGCTTGATCGGTTAAGCGAGCGTGGAGTGCCAGTAGATGCCGTAGGTTTTCAATTGCATGTTTTTTCCAGTTTTGATCAGTTCGATGAACTGGCAGCCAACATGGCAGCAGTCGCTGAACGTGGACTCGATATTCATATCACCGAGCTGGACGTGGCTATTGTCAACGAGGATAGCGAGCAGACACAAGCGAGCGTATACGCGAGTATCGTCAACACTTGTCTGGCGCAGCCGCGTTGCACTGTGCTACAGACCTGGGGTTTCACCGATCGTTATTCGTTTCGTACTAACCAGACGCCACTTTATTTCGACCGGAACTACGCGGTAAAACCTGCGTATCAGGCATTAAGGGAAGCATTGAGTGGAGGTTGATAGTGAGCGATGCTTTGCTAAAAAATGACGTCATCTTGTCATAACGATCAGATAAAAAAGCCCCCGATCAAACATCGGGGGCCCGGGCACCATCCTTGGCGAGTGTGTTATCAATCCCACTAAAGCATCCATTGCTTTCAGGCCTTGTTGCGGTAAGCCGTTTCACCGTTCATGGTGATAGTGCGATAACACGAGCATCCCTACTGGCTGTCTGAGGGCTGAACCAACATCCTGTCAATTCACACATCCCTGTGTTGTGACTGCCACGGCCTTCCCTGACCGCACAGCTAGTATGCAAGTGAGTAGTGTGCTTGACTATCGGAAATTGATTGTATCTTTGTAGGAATTTTCTGAATTTTCTCAAAGCATGATGCAATGCGCAGAAAATATGCCCTTCTGGTTACTACGAAACTTTCGACTACCACCGCACCAAGCGCTACGGCTTTCGGATTAAATCACTGTCCACTCGACGCTTGATCGGTTCAGATGGGCAGTCACCACGTGGTCATGCCGTTAGCGACATGATTCACGGCTTGCGTCCAGATCCAGCGACTTGATGAGCCAGTCGAAATCCAGCGCATTGGTGGTCGAGCAGATGGCGCTCGTATTGCCTGAATACTCAACGCCGAACACGGCCTTTCCAGCTTCGACAAACGGCAGTAACGTTTCGCATTCGCTGTACTGGTAGCACTGCTCGTTGAGAGCCCAGTCGAAATACGGTTCCAGTTGTTCTACCTGGTCCACATCGTTTTTAAGACCGATGGAAAGGCCGCGTGCATGAGCTTCATCGGCCAGCCAGATGTTGTAGTTGATCTGGTCCTGCGCAGTCAAAGGAAAACCGGTGGAGTTGGTATAACCATCAATGTTGTCTGGTTCCACACCGTCGCAGCCTTTGCGTACCGCCAGATCAAGGCGCTCACGCATAACATTTGCGAGGCTATCGATGTCGCTGATATCGAGCCAACGCTCGCCTTCCCAGCCATTGTTGCTTCCAATGACGCTAGTGGGGAACATGCCAGCATCGGTACGCCAGTCTTCGTAGCTGCCAGCGCTGAAGTAGCAAATGACGGCCACGCCGCGCGTTTTCAAGGTATCGATATCGGATTGTGGCGCATCAAACAGATCTATGTCGTACATGTCCACGTCAAGCGAGGTGTCGATGCTACCGGTCAGTTGCCACTGCCAGGAGGTTCCCGGTGCCGGAGACCAGACACCACCGTCGGTGGTGGGCGGATTCGTACCTGGAGTGCCTGGCTCCTCCGGTGGCTCTGGCATAGGCTCTGGCTCAGAGGCGGTCAACGCCACCGACACAGCATCGACTCCGTGCGTGCTGCTGCTACCCCGCGTTACCCTAAACGTATCGGGTTCGAGGGTGACGGTGGTAGCTGCCAAGGTCAATCCGTTGGCGAGACCAAATGCTAGCATCGCACCAAGGGACAGTGGTCGTAAGGGGAAGGCTTTGATATGCGTTTTAGGGCTTAACATCACCAGGGTTTAATTTATACCATGGCAAAAATGCGAGCAGGGCCACCCGTACCACCACGGTGTTTGGGTGCACCGATAACCAGTGTTGCTCCTGCTGCAGGAACTTTATCCAGATTAGCAAGGCACTCGATACCGAAGCGTCCTGCGGGCAACCAGGCGTAGTGAGTTGCAAAGTCCGGTGACATGCCATGATCGAGTGATAAGGTATCAACGGCAATAGAAGCGGCATTGGTGTCTTCAAGCAACATCTCAGTGGCTTCGACATGAAAGCCGGGATAGTGCTGCGCTTCTCCATCAAAATTGCGGAAACCATCGGTATCAACCTTTGACGCCCATCCGGAATGCATTGCTACACACGCACCATCAGGGATATCTCCATTGGCGGCTATCCATGCTTTCAAATCGTCCGGTGTCAATTGAGTATCAGAGTTCTCTGCGGCACGAGCTGCAATATCAATAACGCACAGGGGTGCAAACAGAGAGGACACCGGAATCTCATCCACCGAAGCGCCATCTTCAGAAAAATGCAAAGGCGCATCGATATGAGTGCCTGTATGTTCGTTAACCGTGTATTGAAACAGGTTGAAAGAATGCTCGGCAAAATTGTAGATCTGCTCACGTGAAAATTGGCTTTCTCCAAAATAGGTAGGAAAGTCTTCGTGCAAAGTGTGGGTCATGTCTTCGATAGAACCATGTCCGTCGGCCATGGCAGGCGTTCCCAGAGTTGATGTTGCAACCGCAGCAACAGCGCCGGCTGCTCCTGCTTTGAAAAAGCTACGCCTCGATAACATCTTGTTCTTTACGGCATTCATCACACAGATATCACACATGATTTATTCCTCTTTCTGTTTTTGGTAATGAGTAAACAGTGTATAGGTTGGCAACGCTCTACTCAATTACTTGACGTCGAACTCAGGGTCGACAGGAACCTGCAGAGCGGTTACCAGATGATTTGTCTGCGCAGCCAGACTGATGATCTGCATGAGTTCGCCATGCTCTTCAGGGCTCATGCCCTTGGATCTTGCAGCTGCCGTATGTGAGTGGACGCAGTAGCTACACCCATTCGCCACCGATACGGCAATGTAGATCATCTCACGCGTCTTCTGATCAAGGGCCCCGGGCACAGCCATCAACGACTTGACGTTTTCCCACGTGCGTTTCAGTCCGGGTGGATCCGACGCCAGCGCACGCCATATGTTGTTGATGAAGTCTGATCCGCGGGTCGCACGGATATCATCAAATACAGCCTTTATGGCAGGGTTTGCTTCGGCTTGCGCGTCAGTGATCAGTGGTGTTGTTGCCATCAGGTAGTTCCTTGGTGATTGTTGTATGAGGCGAGTCTTGATATGTGGTGCTTTGCCTTGATAACAGCACTCGCCACTAGTCACTTGCGATTTCGGGAGTGCGCAATAATGTGTGTCCTGAACGAACGCTGGGTAGCTGATGACCTAACTCTTCAGATCATTCCGCCCCGTATCAATATAGGGCGCCCAAAACTCTACACTCTCAGCTATGTGAGCAATGACATTCCTGTCATCGGGTTCGCGTTCCTTGAACGAGAGTTCCAGACAGATTTCGTTATCATTTGCACCGCCTTCTGCAAGTGCGGCGAGTAGCGGTTCTGGCTGGATTCTACCGGCTGCGTTGTGCTCGGCGGTAAAGGGGCGGTGTCCGCCCTTGTTCATCATGCTTTGCTTGATATGAATGATAGGGGAGAGTGGAGGTGCTTTTCTTGCCCATGCGTAGGGGTCTGTGTCATCCGGATTTGCAGAGCTGACATCACCGTGATCTATGTCGGCCATCATCCACATAGGAATGGCGAAATCAGCCTCGCTGAGCCGTTGTTGCAAGGCAAGGCATTCGCTGATGGTGTGCCCGAACTCTCGGCCAACAGACATGGGTTCCCAGAATACATAGTCCAGCCCGGCAGCGCGTCCGTGCTCTGCAACTTCAGCCCAGCAGTCTATGGCGATACGGGTCAGCTCTTCACGTCGCTGTGTGTTGTCAAAATCAGCGTAGGTGAAAATGGCAAACTGTGTGCCTATGGATGTGGCACCCAGATCGGCTGAGATATCGGCAAAGCCTTTGAACCAGTCAATATAGTAGCGGCGCACCTCCTTATCAGGATGGCCGAAGTGGTTAAGTCTGCCGTAAGGTCCCGTCATGCCGGACGTAACGCGCACACCGGTATTATTCAGCGCTGTTTTCATGGAACGCGTCAAGCGCCGAGTCAGCGGTGCAGGCCAGGACGGGTTGATGAATTCATGGGTAATCTGGATGTCACGAATACGCAAATTACGCGCTACCGTTTCAATCAACTCAGCAGGTTCTGCAAATCGATTGACCAGCGGATTTGTGTTCAGCGAAAGAGTCAGTGCCATGTCTATTTTCCGTCACGCTGCCTTGCGGTGAGTCTGATCAAACCACTCAACGAATGCCTGTTGCTCTGCATCGCTCAAGTGTAAGCCGTGTTTGGTTCGGCGTCGCAAAATGTCATCTGCATACACAGCCCATTCGGTATTCACCAGGTAGCGCACCTCTGCTTCATAGAGTTCGCCACCAAAGTGTCTGCCCAGTGCATCAAGCGAGTTAGCGTTGCCAACTACGTCTTTGGTGCGCGCACCATAGAGCCTGCCGAAGTGATGGACGAGAGGCCGGGGCATCCACGGGTAGGCTGCGCGCAAGCTCTCGGCAAAAGTTATATAGTCGCCGTTTTCTATCTCGCCGCCGGGCAGCGGTGAATGCGCGGTCCAGGGTTTGCCCATGTCGGGAAACACCTTGTCCAGTTTGTCCAGCGCCTCTTCAGAGAGCCGTCTAAACGTGGTGATCTTGCCACCGAAAACATTGAGTAGTGGGGCGCCATCAGTGAAGTCAAGATCGAACGTGTAATCACGTGTAACGGCAGACGGGTTGCCTTCACCGTCATCGAACAAGGGTCTAACACCGGAGAACGTCTGCAATACGTCTTCGCGGCGCAATTTTTCTTTGAAGAAACGGTTTACTGCGGCAAGCAGATAGTCTATTTCCGACTCATCGGCCTTGACCTCTTCAGGTGCACCGGTGTAGCTAATATCGGTGGTGCCAATGAGCGCCTTATCACCTTCATAGGGATTGATGAAGATCACGCGCTTGTCATTGTTCTGCACCAGGTAGGCATGAACACCTTCCCAGAACTTTGGCACGATGATGTGACTTCCCTTGACCAGTCTAACGTTGCGCTGGCTCTTGGATTGCGCAACACGACCAATGATGTCATTCACCCACGGGCCTCCAGCATTGACAATAGCCCGCGCCCTTACCGTTTGTTCAGCACCCGTGCGTTGATCTTTTAACGTTATGACCCAGTGCTTGCCATCGCGTCGTGCACTGGTGCAAGCGGTGCGCACCAGAACCTTGGCACCTTTCTCGGCGGCAGCCAGTGCGTTGAGGATGACCAGCCGTGCATCGTCAACCCAGCAATCGGAGTATTCGAAACCGCGCGTGTACTGGTCCATGATAGGCGCACCCTCAGGATCCTTGCGCAGATTTAGCGTACGTGTTCCGGGTAACTTCTTACGCCCACCTAGGTGGTCATACAGAAACAGTCCCAGGCGCACTAGCCAGGCCGGTCTGTCTTCAGGGCTGTGAGGCAAGACGAATCGCATGGGCCAGATAATATGACTGGCCGAGTTGAGCAACACTTCGCGCTCTATCAATGATTCGCGCACAAGCCGGAATTCATAGTATTCTAGGTACCGGAGCCCACCGTGCACAAGCTTGCCAGAGCGTGACGAAGTGCCTTCGGCCAGATCGTCCTTTTCACACAGGATGACTGACAGGCCACGTCCGGCTGCATCGCGCGCTACACCTGCGCCATTGATGCCACCACCAATAACAAACAGGTCGACTGTTTCAGGGTCTGTCATTTAAATCTCCTTGGATGTTTGATTCTGTACCGTGATGGGTGCGAGCTGCTCCCAGGCGGGCTGTAGAGATTGGCGGATACCGCGGTAGACTGGGAACAGACGTTCGTAGATGTCTATTAACGTGGCGTCCGGTTGTTCCAGCTCCCCCAGCAGTGGCGTTACCCATTCGCTGATGCACTCGTCCATCGTGGAATAGACGCCAATGGCCACCGCTGCAATCATGGCAGCGCCGGCTGCCCCCGCCTCTTGTCTTGTCGATATACGTGTCGGCGCACCGATTGAAGCTGCAAGAACACTGCGCACTGCGGGCGAACTCCCTGCGCCGCCCGACAGGCGCAACTCCTCGGGCATGGAACCCATTGCCGCGTAACAATCGCGTGTGGCCATACCCAGACCTTCAATGACGGCGCGCATCAAGTCCGGGAACCGGTGCCCGCTGTTTAAACCGATGATGCTGGCCCGGGCATGAACGTTGACGAAAGGCCCGCGCTCCCCTGCCGTTGAAATATAGGGGTGGTAGATCAGTGCCCCGGGTTGGCTCGACGCCATCCAGCCGTCTATGCGCCTGGTAAGCTCTGCCTGAGTTATCTGCTGGTCCATCTCGTTGAGCAGATCACGCGCTAACTGTAGCGCCCAGTCGATGTTTAATGACGCCGCCATGTTCGATTGCGTTTGCGCTACACGGTTGGGCAGCGGCAGCGGAATGATATAACCGCAACCTTCGCTGTTGAGCTCGATGTCGCTGGCAGGTGTTGATCGCATGTGCACGCCGGTGGAGCCGACAATCGAACACGCGGCAGAGGTGTCGCCGGTATGTACACCAGCGCCAAGTGCCGTACACGCCATGTCGACAAATCCGAGGCTTACGGGTGTACCGGTTAGTAATCCGGTCGCCGTTGCCGCTTCAGATGAAAGAGCGTGTGTCTGTTCGGTACCGTCAAGTATGGGAGGCAACAGGCCAGCTCGCTCGGTTAGCCCCAGCGCTGCAATGACCGCTTCATCGTATTGGCGAGTGCGAAAGTTTCCGTAGCTGAAAGAGGCCTCCGACGGATCGGTGGCGCGCACCCCGGTCAAATTCAGGTAAAGCCAGTCTTTACAATGCAGAGCCACCTCTGCGTGGCTCAGTAAACCGGGTTCGGAGGCTGCCATGTGGGCAATCTGCGCTCCTTGCTGGCACGCGGCAAGCCCTGTGCCAGTCGACTCAAAACGCGCACGTTCTCCGGGCGCGGCTCGCAGCTGCTCCACGGTAGGTGCTGCCCGTGCATCCAGCCATAACCAGGCATCGTCCACCGGCAGGTCATCATCGCCAACGAGCCACGTGCCGTCGCCCTGACCCGTAACACCGATTGCTGCTGTTCGTGCGGCCAACCCCTCAACCTGATTTGCCAGTTCTTGCAGCGTCTCAGCGCAATCTGCCCAAGTCTGCTCCATCGACTGTGTAGCGGCTCCATTGCTCCCTGTCACGTACCGATTCTGGCGTGATGCCGCTGCAATCTGGTTACCTGAGAGGTCAAAAGCCACCGCCTTGACCATGGATGTCCCTGAATCAATACCTATCAGGATGTCTGTGTTGGGCTTTTTCATAAGGGTTTATCGGTTGCACCGGTTTTTTATTGCCGCAGCATCACAATACTTATTGACATTGCATTTTAATTATCACATATTAAACGCAGCTGATAACACAAATATATCATAGCGATGGCTTGCGCTATCAGCGCTTCGGTTCTACAACGTTCACATCCTGTCAATAGGTCAGTTACCCATGGCAACACAGACACAACCCGTGACCAGAAAACCTAGAGGAGTTGCGCTGCGTAATACGTCGTTGGCTGGTGCGGCACTGCTGACGATGGTTTTCATGGCTATGGACACGAAAGTGATCGTGATCGGATCCGCCGAGGATGTGCAAGCTGACAAGTTTTTACCCAAGGAATTTGGTGATGCGCAATTCCCGACGGTGCGGGCCTTTGTCGAACAGCGTGCTGCCGAAGCGCAAGCATTAGTGGCGGCCCTGGAAGAGGACAAGTCGGCAGCGGTAGAACAACACGGCACGCCTGGCAGTATTGGACCATTCATGTCGGTCAAATTCACTGGGGTGGTGGGTGAGGGTAAGCGGGGTATGTATAAGGTTGCAGTTCCGGGCGTGCCTGAGAACCTGACCATTCGCGTGCAGACCGGGCCTGCTATTAATGGCACCGAGTTGCGCGATGCAACGGGCGACATCAAGTTCGGCCAGTTCACCAATCAAATCGAGTATCAGGATGCAGGGGCCGCGATTAATAACGCCATGAAGGATGCTGTGCTTTCAACTATCAACGCCGATGAGCTGACGGGCAAGACGATTCTGGTGGTTGGCGTGTTTACCATGATCAACCCGAAGAACTGGATGGTGACGCCCGTCAGGCTGGAAGTGCAATGAGCGCAGCGTTTCCTGTTGAAGTGTCTGGCTGCGGTGAGGTCGTATTGGCCGCTCAGAATGTTGCGAAATCCTATGGTGCTGTGCAGGCTTTGCGCGGTGTGAATTTCGATATTCATCGTGGCCAGGTAACCACTCTGTTCGGTGAGAACGGTGCCGGTAAATCCACACTAATGAAGATTCTTTCCGGTGTGGTGAGACCCACATCGGGCGATATCATTCTGGACGGCGCCAGCGTAAGGTTTTCATCGTCCACCGATGCGCGAAATCGAGGTATCTCCATTATTCACCAGGAGCTTAGTCTGGCTCCCAACATGAGCGTGCGCGACAACATCTTCATGGGGCGTGAATTACGATCAGCCACTGGCGTCGACTTCGCGGAAGAGGCGCGCCAGGCTAGCATCCTTATGTCGGACCTGGAGGAAGACATTGATCCCATGACGCTGGTGGAAGATTTACGACTGGGCCAGCAGCAGATTGTCGAGATTGCCCGTGCACTGTCAGTCGATTCACGCATCCTGATCATGGATGAGCCGACGTCTGCGCTGAG
>Ga0209831_1000994_pt1 | contig 26805 bp, 24 predicted proteins | sample Maine_Asex4_meta_FD_187451 | JGI IMG/M metagenome (GOLD analysis project Ga0209831, IMG submission 187451) | Marine algal microbial communities from Maine, USA - Maine_Asex4_metaG (SPAdes) (version 2) | ecosystem: Host-associated > Algae > Red algae > Unclassified | place: Maine, USA | collected... | reverse complement strand
GGCGATCTCCACGTCGGAGAAATCGTCGAAGAAGTCCAGCCGCTGCAGCGAGCGGATGAAGCGCCGCTCGGCCGGAGGGCGTTCCTCGACGATGCGATAGCGCTCGATGAACGGGGTGAGCGCCGCGGCGAAGGCGGCGCCGCTGGCGTAGCGCTGCGCGGGGTCCTTGGCCAGGGCGCGCGCCAGCACGTCGCCCAGCTCCACCGGCAGCTCCGGGCGCACCGACTCCAGCCTTGGCGCCGATTGCTGCACCACGACCCGGAACAGCTCCTTGACCTTCCTGGCCTTGAACAGCTGGCGCCCGGTCAGCAGTTCGAACAGGACGGTGGCGAGCGAGTAGAAGTCGCTCTCGGGACCGAGCTCGCGGCCCAGGATCTGTTCGGGGGACATGTAGTTGGGCGTGCCGAGCGTGGGGCCGCGTCGTTCCAGGCCGCTGTCGTTCTGCAACCCGACGGCTATCCCGAAATCGAGCAGCTTCACCGGCCCGTCCTCGGTGAGCATGATGTTGGCAGGCTTGATGTCGCGGTGCAGGATGCCGCGCGCGTGCGAATGGTCCAGGCCGTGGCAGCACTCCACGATCGCCGACAACGCACGGTGCACGGGCAGCAGCGCCTTGCCCTTGCCGAACGCCTTGAACGAGCGCCCGCGCACGACCTCCATCACCAGGTAGTTCAGCCCGCCGAGCGTACCGGCGTCGAACACGGTGACGATGTTGGGATGCGTCAGGCGCCCCGCCGCGACGATCTCGGTCAGATAGGCCCGCTGGGCGCCGGGCACCTTGCCGGTCGACACGTGGGCCTCGCCGACCGGCGAGAGCTTGATCGCCACCTTGCGACCGAGCCGCTCGTCGGTCGCCTCGTGCACGATGCCGCAGGTACCGGACCCGATCCGTGTCCCGAGCCGGTAGCGCTCGATCCGCTCGGGCACGTCGATCTCCAGCGGCCTGACGGTGCCGCGAGCCGCCGCTCCGGACGGCGCGGCGGCCGGGCGAGGGGCGGCGTCCGCGGCACCCGACGGTGCCGGTGGCAGCACCAGCGGGACGGGTACCTCGTGGCGGGCCGGTGACTTCTGTTGCGTCTCGATCAAGGTTCTTGACACGGGCAGGTTGACGGCGGGCGCATCGATCACGCCGACCGAGGCCGTGTCGGCAGTACGCGCTACCTTCGCTACGTCATTGCGGCACGAAGCGGATGGGTGCGCGGTACCGGTGACGAGTCGACGGGTGACGGGCAAGGCTGTGTTCCGCTGGAATGCGCGGATCCCCCGCGCGCCAGCCGCGAGAATACCACCACCACTCTTGGCAAAAGAGACGCAATCGGCGTCAAGAAATCCTCGCCGCGCCGCTACACCGGCGTTGCGGGCGCCCAACCGGCCAGCAGCCCGCTGAGCACGATGACGTAGACGAACGCGCACAGGATGCCGGTCGGCAGACGGATCTCGAAGGTGTGCCGGATCACGTGCCCGAGCAGGGACAGGTTCCACACCAGCAGCACGAAGTCGGCGATGCCGATCCGCATCTCCGGCTCGGCCGTCGCGCTCAGGTAGACCGGCAGGGCCGCCAGGTTGACGAATGCCACGGCACCGCAGTAGCCTCCGAACGCCTGCGCGAAGCGGGCTGACCGGCCGGTCAGCCGCAACGCGAGCCACAGCGCCCCGCCGGTGAGCCCGACATCGATCACCGCACGCGTCAGCGCCACGCCCACACCGTAGGGGGCGGCCAGCGCGAGCACGTAGGTCACCAGCGCCATGCCCACCCCGATCGGCAGGGTCGACTCGCCGGCAGGCACGTCCTGCGGACGGCGCATCAGGAAGGCGAGGTTGAAGAACGGGCGAACGAGCTCGGACACGCGCATCGATCGTGGGATCGCAGGGAGGGGCGATGGTAGCAGCGCACCCGGACGGCATGGCGCGCGGCAGCCGACGTGTATCATCGCGCCGCAGCCCGTTCGCCCGCCATCCCCCTTACCGGACCGACCTCACCGACATGTACCGACCCGGGCGTGCCACGCCGCTCAGCGAACGATTCCGGGGCTTCCTGCCCGTCGTGGTCGACGTGGAGACCGGCGGCTTCGACGAGCGCACCGACGCGCTGCTGGAGATCGCCGTCGTGCTGCTCGAGCAGGACGGCGACGGCACGCTGCGCCCGGCGCGCACCGTCACCACCCACGTGGAGCCGTTCGAGGGGGCGAACATGGACCCCAAGTCGCTGGAGATCAACGGCATCGATCCGTACAACCCGCTGCGCGCCGCGCGGGCCGAGCGCGAGGCGCTCAAGCACGTGTTCGACCCGGTGCGCGATGCGGTGTCGGACGCCGGCTGCACCCGGGCGGTGCTGGTCGGCCACAACGCGTTCTTCGACCTGAAGTTCGTCAACGCGGCCGCCGAGCGCACCCGCATCAGGAAGAACCCGTTCCACCCGTTCAGCAGCCTGGACACCGTCTCGTTGGCAGGGCTAGCCTACGGCCAGACGGTGCTGGCGCGGGCCGCGGTCGCCGCCGGCCTGGAATGGGATACCGATGCCGCCCACGGTGCGGTGTACGACACCGAGATGACCGCCGAGCTGTTCTGCCGCATCGTCAACCGCTGGGAGTCGTTGCACCAGTCGCGCAGCGACTGAGCGGTGGCGGGCGACGGCGACACCCTGCGCATCGACCAGCGGCTGTCGATCCCGATGGGCGAGATCGACTGGCAGGCGGTGCGCTCGCAGGGCGCGGGTGGCCAGAACGTGAACAAGGTGTCCTCGGCGATCCACCTGCGCTTCGACATCGCCGCCTCCAGCCTGCCCGAATCGGTCAAGGCGCGGCTCGCGGCGCACCGCGACAAGCGCATCACCCGCGACGGCACCGTGGTGATCAAGGCGCAGACGCAGCGGCGTCAGGAGCAGAACCTGGACGAGGCGCTGGGACGGCTGGCGGAACTGGTGCGCGCCGCCACCCATACCCAGGCGCCGCGCCGGCCGACACGCCCGACCCGCGGTTCGGTCAGGCGCCGGCTGGATTCAAAGACCCGCCGTTCGCGCGTCAAGGCGCAGCGCGGCAGGATCGATCCGGACTGACGGCCGATCCGGGCCGTTCCCCGCCAGCCGGATCGGACGTCGCGGGAGCCGATGGAGCGGGCCCCGCGGAGGTCGGTCAGTCGGGCGCCGGTGCGGCGTCCTCGACCATCTTGCGCAGCTCGCCGCTCTCGGCCAGCTCGGTCACGATGTCGCACCCGCCCACCAGCTCGCCCTTGATGTAGAGCTGCGGGAACGTCGGCCAGTCCGACACCCCGGGCAGGGTCTCGCGGATGGCCGGATCGGCGATGATGTTCACGAACGCGAACTCGCGCTCGCACTGCTTGAGCACCTCGACGGTACGCATCGAGAAGCCGCACATCGGCATCTGCGGCGTGCCCTTCATGTACAGGATCACCGGATTGCCGGTGATCTGCTCGTTGATGCGCGTGACGACGTCGTTGTCGGCCATGGGTTCGATTCCTCAGGAGGCGGCGGCGAAACGGTCGGACGTCTTCGCCCAGTCGACTGTGTCGAACCAGGCGCTGATGTAATCCGGGCGCTTGTTCTGGTACTTCAGGTAGTAGGCGTGCTCCCAGACATCGAGCGCCAGGATCGGCGTGCCCTGTACGTCCGCCACCGGCATCAGCGGGTTGTCCTGGTTGGGCGTGGAGGTCACCGCCAGCTTGCCGCCCTGCACGATCAGCCACGCGAACCCGGACCCGAAGCGCGTCGTGCCGGCCTTCTTAAGCTCCTCCTTCAACGCATCGACCGAGCCGAAGGTGCTGTCGATCGCGCCCTTGAACGCATCCGACGGGGCGCTGCCGCCGTCGCACATCGAGTTCCAGTACAGGATGTGGTTGTAGTAGCCACCACCGTTGTTGCGGATCGCGGGCGAGGTGCCGGCATCCACGCTCTTCATCACGTCCTCCAGCGAGGCATCGGCGTGCGGCGTGCCGTCGACCGCGGCGGTGAAGTTCTTGAAGTAGGTGCGGTGGTGGCGGTCGTAGTGGATCTCCATCGTCTGCGCGTCGATGGCGGGCTCGAGCGCGGTGTAGTCGTAGGGGAGATCGGGGAATTCGAAGGCCATGCGCATGCTCCTGTTGAACGAGGCGCGGCGGTGGGAGCCGCGCCGGAAAGGATACCGGTCGACATCGGATGATGGCGACGCGGCGACGTTCGGACAAGGGGGTTGCAGGGCTTGCCCGGTGCCGATGGCGCCGGCATCAGGGGCCGGGGGTCTCGTCGACCGGGTAGTCGCGCCCCGCCCGCGGGCGGTAGCCCGGCAATGACAGCCCGCTGACCAGACCGAACGCGCGCACCAGGAAGCACACCCCGATCCCGCCCAGTTCGGCACCGCCGTACGGCAGGCTCGCCGCTTCGAGCAGGACGTAGGCGAGTGCGCCCGCCAGCGCCGCGGTGGCGTAGATCTCGTGGCGCAGGATCAGCGGCGTCTCGTTGCAGAGCACATCGCGGATCAGCCCGCCGAACGTGGCCGTCAACAGGCCCATGACGATCGCGATCGGACCGCTCGCCCCGGAGTCGATCGCCAGCTTCGCCCCCAGCACGCAGAACAGGCTGAGCCCCGCCGCATCTGCCCAGAGCAGCACCCGATAGCGGTATTCGATGTGCGGTGCCAGGACGTACACCAGCAACGCGAACGCCGTGCAGACGCCGACGTAGTGGGGCTGCTGGACCCAGAACACGTCCCTGTCCAGCAGCAGGTCGCGCAGGGTGCCCCCACCGATGCCGGTGATCGTGGCGATCAACGCGAATCCCACCGGATCCATGAGCTTGCGCGACGCCACCAGGGCACCGCTGACGGCGAATACCGCGATACCGGCCAGGTCCAGCCCGGCCAGCACGGCATCGATTCGATCGGGGGAGGTGTCGATGTCCGCGCGTCTCGCCCAGGGCTGGACGCGAGCATACCGCGCGGGTGCGGCGCCCGTGCGCTCGGTGGTCGTGACGCGGCCGCGTCAAAGTCGTTGCAGGGTCTGCGCTCTTCACGGCTGGACCACGAATTACCCCCGGATTATCCTCAATCGGATAATTCGAAGAATTGCTCATGACCCGTCGCGCCCCCCTGCACTTCCCGCGTCCCGAACTCGCCCACGAACTGGCCCTCGCCCTGCGCGGCGAACAGCTCTTCGCCGGCGGCCCGAACGGCCTGTTTCTGGCCGCGCCCCGCAGGACCGGCAAATCGACGTTCCTGCAACAGGATCTCGCCTCCGCGCTACGCAACGGCGGCGCGGTCGTGGTGTACGTGGATCTGTGGGCCGACCAGCGTCGGGACCCGGCGGACGTGCTGTCGGAGGCGATCGCGGCAAAACTCGACCGGCACAGGAGCTTGCCGAGGAAGAGGCTGGAAGCCAGCGGCATCGGCGCCCCGTCCACCAGCTGCCCGGTGTTCTCGCGCGCCATCTCCTGCCACGGCGTCTGGCTGGGCGGCATCTCGCACACCGGCTCGCGCGCGCTCCATTCGCCCTCCTCCACCAGCGCGTCGCAACGCCCGGCGTTCAGATTGATGCGGATCGTGTCGCCGGTGCGCAACCGCGCCTGCTCAGCGCATCGGGCGGCTGCATGCTGACCACCTCGGCCGAGCCCGGCCAGCCTACGAGTCCGCAGCCGCGGATCACCAGCACGCAGTGATCGTCGATGCCCAGCGAAGCGTCGTTGTCAGTCAATCTCGCCCGGTGCAGCCAGCACGGCACCGGTCCGTTGCGCCCGCTGTGCGCGCTCGGCCCACACCGTCTGCACGAACTGATCGGTGATCGCATAGCGCCCGTGCCCGGCACGCATGATCAGATTCTCGGCCGTGAGTTCTTCCAACACCTGTTGCACGTCGGTCGAGGTGATCCTGCGACCCAGCCGTTCGGTGTAGTCGTCGAGCGCTGCACGCGCGTACAGGCCGCGCGCCTCGCCATCTGCTTCCACGATCCGCTCGAACACCTGTTGCGCCAGTGGCCCCGAGCGTTCGAGCTTGTGGAGTTCGATGTCGGCAGCGCCCGCCCGCAGGGTGTTTGACACGATGGCGAGCACGTCATCCGGATCGCATCCCTCACCACGGTGCTCCGTCAACAGTCGCAAGGCCCTGAGCAGTTCCTCGGGACGGTGACCGAGCCGTTCGAGTGCCGCGAGCATGGCTGGCGGCGAAGGCAGCGACTCGACATCGCTCTGGACCAGCCGGGTGTGCAGGTGCTCGACGTAGTCCGACCCGAGCAAGGGGTACGGTACCGATGCCGCCCCCGCGAATGCCTGGCTCCGCCGCGACGTCAGTTCCGCAACGTAGGCTCGGTGCGAACCGGTGCCGATGAACAGCAGATGGCCCGGTGTATCGGGACGCGTGTTGATCGCGTCGCGAGCCGCCTTCAGCGCCAGCAACATGTCGCTGCCGGCCTTGCTGCTCAACGCCTGTTGCACCTCGTCGATGATCAGCGCGACATCGGCACCGGTCCTGTCGACGAGTTCGGTCAACGCCTCGGACAGGGTCACGCCATCGGGCAGTCCGACATCCTCGAGATCGAACGAGAAGCCGATACCTGCAACGTCCAGCGAGACGCCGCCCAATGCGCGTAGCCGTGCCATCAACTTCGAGCCCGGTTCCTGCACATCGGCGAGCGTGGTGCGGATGGACGCTCGGAGCAGCTCTGCGGGCTCGATCGCCACATCGCTCCACAGGTCGACGTAGACCACCAGCGCGCCGCGTTGCTCCAACGCCGGAATCAGGTCGTGCTTCAGGAAAGTGGTCTTGCCGGTACGCCGTATGCCGGACAGGAAGAGACCGGAGCGCAGGTTCTCGTCAAGCGGACCGGGATCGAGCAACTGCCCAGCCATCCGCGCGGCGAGCCCGGGTCGCGTGAAGATGGCCGCCATGACATTACCTTTCGTTATTCAATCCACATAATTATACGCTGCCTGTAATTTTCCATGATTCACAGCTGCGATCGGGCCGACATCACCGATCACCGGCCTGGCTCAATGATTGTGACGGGGCAGGTTCCTCGCCACCTTGTGATATCTCAGCGCCCGCGTCACCGTCGCCCCGTCCACCAGCTGCCCGGTGTTCTCGCGCGCCATCTCCTGCCACGGCGTCTGGCTGGGCGGCATCTCGCACACCGGTTCGCGCGCGCTCCATTCGCCCTCCTCCACCAGCGCGTCGCAGCGCCCGGCGTTCAGATCGATGCGGATCGTGTCACCGGTGCGCAACCGCGCCAGGCCACCGCCCACCGCGGCCTCCGGCGAGGCGTTCAGGATCGACGGGCTGTCGGCGGTGCCGGACTGGCGCCCGTCGCCGATGGTCGGCAGGCTCATCACGCCCCGCCTGATCAGTGCATCGGGCGGTTGCATGTTCACCACCTCGGCCGAGCCCGGCCAGCCGATCGGGCCGCAGCCGCGGATCACCAGCACGCAGTGCTCGTCGATGTCCAGGGAGGCGTCGTTGATGCGCTCGTGGTAGTCCTCGGAGCCTTCGAACACGATCGCCCGGCCCTCGAACACGTTCTCGCTGCCCGGGGTGGACAGGTAGCGCTGGCGGAATTCGGTGGTGATGACCGAGGTCTTCATGATGGCGGTGTCGAACAGGTTGCCGGTCATGACCACGAACCCCGCCGCCATGACCAGCGGCTCGTCGAACGCGCGGATCATCTCGCGATCGTGACTCGTCCGGTCATCGAGGTTGTCGGCCATGGTGCGCCCGGTCACGGTGTCGGCCGCGAACAGCCGACCCGCCTGACGCAGCTCCCACATCACCGCCGGCACCCCGCCGGCGCGGAAGAAGCGCTCGCCCAGGTACTTGCCGGCGGGTTGCATGTTCACCAGCAGCGGCACGTCGTGACCGTGCTCCTGCCAGTCGGCGGGGTGCAGCTCTACACCGACATGCGCAGCGATCGCCGCCAGGTGCGGTTGCGCGTTGGTGGAACCGCCGATCGCCGAGTTGACGATGATGGCGTTCAGGAAGGCCTCGCGCGTCATGATGTCGGACGGCTTGAGGTCCTCGTGCGCCATCTCGACGATGCGCCGCCCGGTGGCCAGCGCCATCGCCGGACGCTCGGTATAGGGCGCCGGAATGGCCGAACAGCCGGTCAGCGACATGCCCAGGGCTTCCGCCAGCGCGTTCATGGTCGAGGCGGTGCCCATGGTGTTGCAGTGCCCGGCCGAGGGCGTGGCGGCGGCGGTGGCGCGGATCATGTCCTCGTCCGACAGCTCGCCGGCCGCCACCTTCCTGCGCATGCGCCAGATGCAGGTGCCCGAACCCATCAGCGCATCACCCTCGAAGTAGCCGTCCAGCATCGGCCCGCCCGACAGCACGATGGCCGGGATGTCGACCGTGGCGGCGGCCATCAGCAGCGCCGGCGTGGTCTTGTCGCAACCGGTGGTCAGCACCACCGCATCGATCGGGTAGCCGTGCAGGATCTCCACCAGCCCCAGGTAGGCCAGGTTGCGATCGAGGGCTGCGGTCGGACGCCGTCCGGTCTCCTGGATCGGGTGCACCGGGAACTCCATCGGGATGCCGCCCGCCTCGACGATGCCGTCGCGCACCCGCTTGGCAAGCTCCACGTGGATGGCGTTGCAGGGCGACAGGTCGCTGCCGGTCTGGGCGATGCCGATGATCGGCTTGCCCGAGCGCAGCTCCTCCAGCGTGTAGCGGTGGTTGGTGTAGCGCTCCAGGTAGAGGGCGGTCTGGTCGGGGCGGTGGGTGTCGGCGAACCATTGGCGGCTGCGGAACTCGCGATCCTGGGGCATGGTGAGGCGCTGGGGTGACCGGGCCGAGCGGCCCCGGCTCGATCCTACCCAAGTCGGCCACGGACGCCATCACCGAGCGCGGCGGACCGAAGCGGCGAGAGTGCCCGCACACCCATCCGGAGGGTGGGACCGGAGCGTGCGCCCGGTCAATCGTACCGGTCAGTCGTACAGCTCGGCCAGTGTCATCGTGAACCCGACCGACTCGAGTCGCAGCGCATCCTCGCGCGATTCGAGCACGCGGGCCTTGCCGTCCCGGATCGTCCGGATCTCGACGCGATCGCGGTCCTGCCAGACGAGCACGTATTCCTTCAGGGTCGGCAACGTTTCGTAGGCGAGCCGCTTGTCGCCCCGATCGTGTCGTGCGGTGCTGGTCGACAGCACTTCGACGATCAGCTCCGGATCGTCGCGCGAATAGCCGTCCGGGCGCTCCGGACCGCAGGTCACGAACACGTCCGGGTAATAGTGATCCTCGCCGACCGCGATCCGCAGGTCGCCCTTGAACGCGCGGCAGCACGTTCGGAGAGACGGTCGACACGATGGAAGGATTCGGCGATGACTCACGGTCTCCACAGCGTGTCACGCCTGTCCGGAAGAGGCAAACGGTGAACGCGATTCGACGTGGGCCGGGCGCGGCTCGATCACCGATGGACCGGAGCCACTTTCTGCTCAGCGCGCGAAGGCGGTCGGCTTCTCCAGCTCGTACAGCGCGTCCCCGATCGTCTCGATGCGCTGCTCCAGCAGGGCGCGCGCATCGAGCAGGCCCCGGTTGTAGTAGTACGCGCCGAGCTTGTCGGTGATGAAATCCAGCAGGAACTCGGCTTCGAACCCGCCGAGCTCCCGGTCCAGCTCGGCGGCCGAGAACTCCCGCAACGCTCGCAGCAGCTCGGTGCGCTCGTCGCCGCTGAAGGTGTGGTCGGCCATGAAGACGCTCCCCGCGAGCGAGTCGAACGGTGTGGTGGCGACCAGCGTACCCCATGACCCGATCGTGTCGATATGACCGTCAGGTGTGAACGGTCTCTCAAGAACGCGCCGCCGCCGCCGCTCCCTGCCCAGTTATTTCGGGCAGTCCATGGAGGAGATGCCCGCACCGCCCGTACCGCTCCACGACGGTACGGCGAACGCGGTTCGACACCCTTCGAGCCGACGCAACACCCGGAAAACCAACCTCCATCATGCAGCCGACCCGGTCCTTGTCCGCCTTCTTCAGCCGAACCGATCCGTCGACGCTGAACACCTGCGAGCGGGAGCGGATCCATCTGTCGGGGGCGATACAGCCCGTCGGCGCGCTGCTGGTGGTCGATCCGGACAGCGGGGCCATCGTCGGCGCCTCCGAGAACACCGCCGCCCTGTTCGGCATCGATGCCGATCGTCTGCTGCGCTCGGCGCTCACCGACATCGATGTCGACCTGGCCGAGCAGGTCGGCGAGATGGCCGGTGACGACGAGATCCTGCACGAGACGCTCGACTTCTCGCTCGAGCACGGCGGCATCCGCTTCGACACGGTCACCCACCTGCACGCCGGCCGCCGCCTGATCGAGTTCGTGCCCAACGTGAGCCCGTCGGCCGGTGACGTGCGCAAGAAGATGCGCCTGTGCAACAAGGCCAACGCGCGGATCATGCGGGCGGAGCATTTCCCGCAGGCGATGCAGATCGCGGTCGATGCGGTCAGGCAGATCACCGGATACGCACGGGTCAAGATCTACCGCTTCCATGCGGACTGGTCCGGCGAGACCGTGGCCGAGAGCGGCAGCGGCGCCCTGCCGTCCTATCTCGGCCTGCACTTTCCGGAAGGCGACATCCCGAAGCAGGTCAGGGACCTGATGTCCATCGTGCCCTGCCGGGCCATCGGCACCACCTCGAACGAGACGATCGGCATCCACCGTGCCGGACCCGAGGGCTCCTCCCTCGACCTCACCTGGTCCATCCTGCGCTCGGTCTCACCGATGCACACTGCCTACCTGGACAACATGGGCGCCGCCGCCGCCTTCTCCTGCGCCCTGCAGCACCGGGGCGTGCTGTGGGGAATGATCGCCTGTCACGACGACGAACCGGGACTGCTGCCCGTGGACACCTGGACGCTGATCCAGGAAATCGGCTCGTCGCTGATGCTGCGCCACGATCAGCAGACGCGTACCGACGTGGCGGATGCGGTCCGGGAGCTTCGCACGATCGAGAGCCGGTTCGCCGCCGCGCTGCGTTCGAACGAGAACGTGGAAGAGGTGATCGAGACGCTGGTGCCGGTACTGCAGGAATTTCTCGGCGCCGACGGTTTCGCGTTCCAGTACGGCGCCAACCTGCACGTGTCCGGTGCCACGCCACCGCCCGAGTTCATCCACGAGCTGATCCAATGGTCGATCAAGCGGCGCGAGACCTCCGACCAGTTCCAGACCAATGCGCTGCACCGCGAGTGGGCTCCCGGCGCCGACCATGTCGACACCGCCTGCGGCGTGCTGCTGCAGCCCATCGCCACGCACCGCGTCTGTCAGCTGCTCTGGTTCCGCGGACCGATCACCCGCACGGTGACCTGGGCGGGTCGTCACGATGCCAAGAGCTCCGGCGGACAGGCCATCTCGCCCGCCGAGCTGCAACCACGCGCCTCGTTCGAACGCTGGGAGCAGGAGCACCGCGACCAGAGCGCGCCCTGGGGCGAGCGCGAGCTGGTCAGCGCACGCGAGATCTTCAAGGAATTTCTCGACATCATCGCCTCCCAGGTACTGCTCAAGAACGAGAACGCCTCGTTGCGCCTCGCCGCGGCCTCGGCGGCCCACGATCTGGCCGCACCGCTGCGCGGCATCGGCATGGCGCTGGACATCATGACCGAGGAGGTGCTGGAGGAAGAGGAGCTCGACGAGCAGACCTTCAAGCGCACCCACGAGATGGCGACCCGGTCGATCGATCGGCTCACCAGCCTGACCAGCTCGCTGCTGGAGCTGACCGTGATGGAGGAGCAGGAGCACGAGTTCCGGGCCGTCGATCTGACGTCGGTCCTTGCCGATGTGCGCGACATGCTGTTCGCCTCCATCGACAGCGAGCAGGCCGAGATCCGGATCGGCACGATGCCGAGGCTGGTCGCCAATGAACCTCTCGTCCTGCGGCTGCTGCTGAACCTGATCGGCAATGCGCTGAAGTACCGTCACCCGGATCGCGCACCCCGGATCGACATCGATGCGAGCGTGACACCGACCGGCGAGGTGCAGATCGAGGTGGCCGACAACGGCATGGGCATCGATGCGGACAACGCCGAGCGGATCTTCCAGCCCATGGAACGGCTTCACTCGCAAGAGGCCATCGAGGGTTCGGGCCTGGGACTGAGCATCTGCCAGCGCATCGTCGATGTGCATTCGGGGTCGATAGGGCTGGACCCGGACCGGGTGCAGGGATCGCGTTTCATCATCACTCTGCCCCAGGCTGCCTGAACGCATGAATGGCCCGATCCAGGAGCACACGTCGGTCAGGCAAGCACTCGCGACGCATACCCGACAAGCCCATCAGCGCCTGCACGCCCACCCCTGGATCGGTCTGCTGGCGAGCCCGTCGCTGACGCGGGAGCAGTACCGCACCGTCATGCAGGCCTACCGCGCGTTCTCCTGCCACGTCGAGTCGGCACGCACCCACGTCGGCGTTCTGGACTTCCTGTCGCTCGCCCCCGCCATCGAGGCGCTCGAGCGTGACATCGTCGCCCTGCACGGCGACACGGATCGCCCATGCCGACCGCCGATCCTGCCGCTGGAGGACCACGCCTCGCTGCTCGGTGCGCTCTACGTGCTGCACGGTTCGGGGTTCGGCAACCGGGTCCTGGGCAGGAACGTGCGCGACAGGCTGCCCGATGCGCCGCGCGGCTACCTGGACACCGCGTTCGTGCGCCCGGTGTGGCAGCGGCTCGAGGCAACGCTTGAGGCGCTTGGCGACGATGGTCCGGCCCGCGGCCGACTCGTGCGCGGCGCCGAGAGCACCTTCGAGGCGTTCGGCCGGTTCGTCTCGTGCCACTGCGAGGACCGGTTCGCGACGCCCGGGTCGGGTCGCGCCGCCTCCATCACGGGATAGCGTCGGCCCGTACGGGCGATGACACACCTCGCTCGCCGATGGATTGCCACGACCGATCCGCTCACCGACGCCGACCGTCCCGTGATGCAGGGTGGGAGGGTGTCAAGCGCGCCTCAGGAAGGCGATCGCGTACCAGAGCGCCAGCGGCGGCCAGCAGTACGCCGCACTCACCAGGGCGCACATCTGTGCAAACCCCAATCCGGTCATCGCGATCAGCAGCCACGACTCCCCGTCATGTCTCATGCCCGGGGATATCATGAGCAAGTACCCGAAGCAGCAGACACCGAAGACCAGGGGCGATACCAGGAAGGCCAGCTTGTACTGGGCCTCGCTCCGGTGGCGCGACCACACCAGCGCCCCGATGACGAAGACGGCGTAAGGCGCCGCCACGACGAGCAGGGCGGTTCCCGCAAAGCTGACCACGCCGGTGGATATCGAGGGCACCAGCAGACCGACGAGCCCGAGCAGCAGTGGTGCCAGCAGCCAGAACCTGAAGTAGTAGACCATGATCTTCCGGCTCCATGCGGCCGCGCAGGGTTGACAGGGTACGCCGACAGAGCCTTACGCGGACGAAGACCGCCGAGTGGCGCACCGCCATCGCACGGCAGACCACAGGAGCAGCAACAGGGCGAGACCGACCGCGCCTCCTTCGTCTGACGGTTCGCGCCCCGCATCGGTCAAGGCAAGCCCGGCACGGCAGGAGGCTCACCTGCGCCGTATCAGGACGACCAGCTGCCACAGTGCCAATGGTGGCAAGCAGTACAATCCGCTTGTCGCTGCGCAGAACATCGCAAACCTGAAAGCATCCAGCACTTTCGATGACCACGACGTGACAGCGATTCCGGAGACCGGATACAGCAGAACCAGGTACACGAAGCAGAAGACGCCGAAGATCAGGGGCGATATCAGAAAGGCGCCCAAGTATTCCGCCTCGCTACGATTGCCCGACCACACCAGCGCACAGACGATGAAGCCGACGTACGGTATTCCCGCGACGAGCAATGCGGAACCCGCGAAGCTGACCACGCCGATGGTTACTGCCGGTAGCAACAGATCGACTAGCCCGAGCAGCAGTGGGGCGAACAGCCAGAATCTGAAGTAATTTTTCACGGTATTGCCCCGCCGTACCCTGCTTTGCGTGCGTTACCGAGGCTCGCCGGGCGGCTCGAGTACCGATGACAGGCGAGGGGCCGCGCACCTCCGGTTCATGACGAGCGACACCAGCAACAGCAGGAATGTGTAGCCGGCCGCCCCCCCCCTCCTCCAACTGAACGCTCGGGTTCAGCATCCGGAGCCGTCCCGGCCCGTTCGATATCGCTCGAGCCGCTACCGATGGTATCGGGCAGCGTATCGCTCGACTCCGGCGATGGACGAGCATAGGCGATGGCATCCTCGACGTCGGGAGTACCATTGCTGTTGGCATCTGCGAACACATCGTCGGCTGCGAATCTGTCCAGACCGACCGCCTCTTCATAGGAATCGACCAGCACGTCACCATCGGTATCGTCATCGATGATCATGATCTGGCCGATACCGAAACGATCACCCGCGATGGCCGCTATCAGCACGATATCGGCTTTAAAGACATCGTCGGATATCGATACGTCCAGAGAGCCTTCGGTATCCCATCCGTCATCGCGATAATCCGCTCGCACAGGTACGTTCTTCCGCATGGAATCCGGAATGACGGTAGAGGCGGAGCGCATCGGTGCCGTCTCGGCGTCCTTGTTCAGACGCCATTCCACTGAAGTGCCCGGCGCCACGAGTCCTTCCTTGTTGGTGCCGGTTTCCCTTCCGGAGCTCCTGATGAAGTTCCATACCCGACAGTCCTGTTGCACGTTTTCACGAAGAAGTCGTGCCGAAGAGGGAACACTCGCCGCGTAACTGGCCGCGAACCGCGGACTGAGTCCGCCGGCATTGGCCACATCGCTGAAGCAGACCTGCACCGCATTGCTCAGGAAAGTCTCGTGATCGGCGTCCCAACGCTCGTACTCGACCAGCGTGCCCTGTTGCGAGCAGTAGCCATTGAACCCTTTGAGTAGTTCCCAACTGTGGAAGAGGTAACCCTTCAGCCTGAAACAGCCGTCGTTGGAAAGCCAGGCGGGGCAGTCGTACTCGACGCTTCCCGGCTTGCCGTTCTCATCGTCCATGTCGTCGAACAGGAACTTGACGGACCGGGCGGCCCAACCGGACTCACCGCTCGTCTCGCAATTGCCGCAGGACTGTCGCCTTTCGGGCGTCCGATTCGTCATTCAGCACATCCGTGTGAGTCATGTCGTCGGCATCGATGCCAGCACCCGGCCGACGCATCGCCATCGCCCTGCCCTGACACGCGCCTGACACGCGTGGCCATCCCGTCGGGACGGATGCACCGCCACCGCTCCCGTCGAGGGAGTGGCACACCCCGCACCCCGGTCGATTATCATGGTCGACCGCCCCGCAGCCATGCCTCGATCCCGCCATGTCCGCACTGATGTCCGCCTACGGCCGCCTGCCCGTCACGATGGAGCGTGGCGAGGGCGCGCGCCTGTGGGACAGCGAGGGGCGCGAATACCTGGACGTGCTGTCGGGGATCGCGGTGTGCTCGCTCGGCCACGCCAATCCGGCGGTGACCGAGGCGATCGCCGACCAGGCCACCCGCCTGCTGCACGTGTCCAACCTGTACCACATCGCCGAGCAGGAGGCGCTCGGAGCCCAGCTGTGCCGCATCGCCGGCATGGAGCGCGCGTTCTTCTGCAATTCGGGTGCGGAGGCCAACGAGGCGGCGATCAAGATCGCCCGGCGTCACGGCACCGGTCGCGGCATCGCCGCCCCGCAGATCATCGTCACCGACACCGCCTTCCACGGCCGCACGCTGGCCACCATCGCCGCCACCGGCAACGCGAAGCTGCGCGACGGGTTCGGGCAGGTCACGCCGGGCTTTCTCACCGTGCCGTTCGACGACGTCGCGGCGATCGAGGCGCTGGCACCGGGTGGCGCACACGGGCGCGACGACATCGCCGCCATCATGGTCGAGCCGGTGCAGGGCGAAGGCGGCATCAACATTCCGGCCGACGACTACCTGGTCCGGCTGCGCACGCTGTGCGACGCCCACGGCTGGCTGCTGATCTGCGACGAGATCCAGTCCGGCATGGGCCGCACCGGCGTCTGGTTCGGCCACCAGCACGCCGGCATCGTCCCGGACGTCATCAGCGTGGCCAAGGCGCTCGGCAACGGCATGCCGATCGGTGCCTGCCTGGCGCGGGGCCCGGCTGCCGCCCTGATCCAGCCGGGCAGCCACGGCACCACCTTCGGCGGCAACCCGATCGCCTGCCGGGTCGGCAGCACCGTCATCGAGCAGATCGAACGGCACGGCCTGGTGGCGCGCGCCGGCGAGCTCGGCACGCGCATGCGCGCACGCTTCGAGCACGCCCTGCACAACCGCGCCGGCGTGGTCGAGGTCAGGGGCCGCGGCCTGATGCTCGGCATCGAGCTGGACCGGCCGTGCGCGGAGCTGGTGCGTCGCGCGCTCGAGGCGGGCCTGCTGATCAACGTCACCGCGGGCTCGGTGGTCAGGCTGCTGCCGCCCTACATCCTCACCGACGCCGAAGCCGACGACATCGTCGACCGGCTGAGCGACCTGATCACCGCCTTCATCGCCGACAGCGATGCACCCGAGGCCGTTGCCGCCCATGGTTGACCGCAGCACGATGCCGCGCCACTTCATCGACGAGTTCGACCTGTCGCGAGAGGAGTTCCTGCAGATCGTCCGACGCGGCAGCGCGTTCCGTCGCGAGCACGAGGCCGGTGCCGGGGAGGCGCTGCTGCCGCGGCGCACGCTGGGCATGATCTTCGAGAAGTCCTCCACCCGCACCCGCGTCTCGTTCGAGACCGCGATGACGCAGCTGGGAGGCCACGCGATCTATCTCTCGCCCGAGGGCACCCAGATGGGTCGCGGCGAACCGCTGGAGGACACCGCCCGGGTGCTCTCGGAGATGGTCGACATCATCTCGGTGCGCACCTTCAGCCACGAGGCGCTGCAGCGCTTCGCCGCCGCCAGCCGGGTGCCGGTGATCAACGCGCTGACCGATCTGCTGCACCCCTGCCAGCTGCTGGCCGACATGCAGACATTCCTCGATCACGCCGGCGACATCAGCGGCAAGCGGGTGGCCTGGATCGGCGACGGCAACAACATGTGCAACTCGTACATCAACACCGCGAAGCTGCTGGGTTTCGAGCTGCTGATCGCCTGCCCCGACGGCTACGAACCGGATGCCGGCCTGCTGAGGGCCGCCGGCGATCATGCGCGCCGCGTCGGTTCGCCGGAAGAGGCCTGCCGCGGTGCCCACCTGGTGGCCACCGACGTGTGGGCCAGCATGGGTCAGGAGCAGGAACAGAGCGCGCGCGAGAAGGCCTTTTCCGGCTACCGGGTCGACATGCGGATGATGCAGGAGGCCGATGAGCAGGCGCTGTTCATGCACTGCCTGCCGGCGCACCGCGGCGAGGAGGTGGACGCGGACGTGATCGACGGGCCGATGAGCGTGGTGTGGGCCGAGGCCGGCAACCGGCTGCACGCGCAGAAGGCGCTGGTGGAGTTCCTGCTCGGCTGACGGGCCGGCCTGGCGGATCGATCGCCCCGTTCGGCGTGGCACGGTTCTCGATGCGGGCGGCGACAGCAACCCGTTGCCCTGGAGCATTCGTCAACGGCTGGCCCGAGCCGCACGAGCGCAGCGATCGTTTCGTGCCCGCGATCGAGGCACGGGAGAAGCTCGCGGCAGGCGCACTGGCGCTCGACGAGGCGGACTGACGGGTCTCAGCGCCCGGCCAGATCGCGGATCCTGGACGGCGGCGTGTAGCGCAGCGAGAACAGCACCGCGTTGCTCTCGCTCGAATCGGCATCGATGCGCGCCTTCTGGCGCCGGTAGCGGTAGGCCGCCGCCGCCGTCCAGGCGCGGCTGAACCGCCAGGTGAGTTTCGGCTCCAGGCTGATGAAGCGCCGCGCGAACCGATCCTCCTGCTTCGCGCCCAGCCGGTCGGGCTCGTAGGCACGAGCGCGCAACGAGAAATCCAGCAGCGGGCTCAACCGGCGGAACACCTCGCCGGTCAGCTCCTGGGTCTCCACCTGGGCACCGGCGCTGCTGGGCAGCACGTCCACGGCGAAGCGGGCCGTGTAGCGGGTGCGATCGTCATCCTTGGTCAGCGTGACGTTGGCCAGCCAGCCATCCTCGCTGCTGTCCAGATCGCTGCGCGGCACGCCGTTCTGCGTGGCGTCGGCGAAGCTGCCGTCGCCGCGCCTGAGCGTGGCGGTATCGTCGGTGTCGTTGCGGTACAGGCCGGCCTGCACGCCGATGTCGAGGGTGCGGGTCAGCTCGCGATCGTAGCCGAGCCGGAACGAGGTGGTGCGCGCGGTGGTGTCACGCTTGGGCGCACGCCGGATCTGCTGCTCGTCCGGATCGGGCACCAGGTCGTCGAACGTGAGGGCGGCGGGGTCGGCGTCCACCTGCGAGGTGAATTCGCTCACGCCCACGAACGCCGATACCACCGAGATGCGGTTCAGCCGAAACCGGTACCCCAGGTCCAGGCGTACCTGATCGTAGTCGTCCAGTTCGCCACTCGGCTGAAACACCCCGACCGTGTCGATGCCGACCTCGTCCGGACCCAGCGGTGCGCCGTCGTCATCGGTCAGCCTGGCGCGATCCGCATCGCTCAGGTTCGGGTTCTGCAGCAGGCGGATGTACTGGGTGTAGATCGCATCGTTCGGATCGGGCTGATCGTGATCGACCCGGGCGTAGCCGATCGTGGCCTCCACCGTGCTGCGGCGCGACAGCTCGTAGCTCACCGAGGGCGACAGGTCGAGGCGGCGCCGCGCCACATCGCTGTCCTGGGTGACGACACCGCTGTCCAGCGCGGCATCACTCGCATCGGTGACATCGGCGGAGATGTCGCGGCTGGGGGTGTCCTGCTCGAACCCCACGTCCAGGTCGAACGTGGCGCGCTGCAGGCGTCGCTGCAGGTCGAGCAGCAGGATCTGGTTGGATTCGGGCGAGCTGTCCTCCACATCCCCCAGCTCCAGGCGCAGGTCGGCCCGCACGGTGCCGACAATGGTGGACACCGGCGTCTGGCGCAGCAGGCCCAGATCCCCGACCAGGCGCGTGGCGCTGATGCGTCGCTCGCCGACCGGCTCCAGCCGGTAGTTGTCGTCGAAGCGCTGGTCCAGCCCGATGGAGGGCGTGAGGATCCACTGCTGCGCGTGTGCGGGCCCGACCGGTGCGCCGGACGCGACGGCGATGCCGCACGCCAGCACCGCCAGGCGGCATGCGCCGGCGCGTACGCCGCCGGTGCCGTGAAGCATCGCGATGACCACCCGTTCGTTCCTCGCTGCGCCCCTCAGGGCACGATTACCACGTCGCCACTGCGCAGGATGATGTTCTGGTCCCCGCCGCGACCCTTCTTGGCGGCCCGGTAGTCGAAGTCGTACACCACCTCGCGCCCGTCCTGGCGGCGGCGGATGGTGATGTCGCGCTCGTCGGCGTAGGGCGAGGTGCCACCGGCCAGCGTCAGGGCCTGCAGCACGTCGACGTAGCGCCCGAGCGTGAACTGGCCCGGCTCGTTCACCTCGCCCAGCACGAAGACGGTGTAGCCGGAGACCGTGTCCACCGACACGGTGACCTCGGCGTCGGGCACGAAGCGCTGCAACCGCGAACGGATCTCGTCCTGCACCTCCAACGGGGTGCGCCCGGAGACCTGCAGGTCCCCGGCCAGCGGAAAGGAGATGCCGCCGTCCGGGCGCACCAGCACCTCGCGGTCCAGGTCCTCCTCCTGCCAGACCGAGATGTGCAGCACGTCCTCGGGGCCGATGCGGTATTCGAGTCCGTTCGACGACTGGGCATGGACGGTGCCGACGGTGCCGCCCGCCAGCGCGAGCGGAAGAACGCACAGGGCGGCGCGCAGGACGACGTGTCGGGCAGCGCGCAGGGAACGGGGCAGGAACGGCATCGAGGACTCCGGAACGGTGGGCGCGCCCGGGACACCGGGCACCGGCGCCGCCGTGCTGGCGCGCAGTATAACGGTCCTGCCGGAGCGCGAACCTTCCCGCCCCCGGCAACCCCGCTAGCGAGGAACGGTGGCCACGGCGGTGGCGATGGTCTCGGCCCGCAGCGAGGTGCTCTCGTACACGGTGCGGAACTTGTCGATCACATCGATGTCACCGCTCTTGGCGAACACCTCCTGCAGGTGGCCGTAGGCGAGCGGCTGGTAGCGCAGCTCCACCAGGACGCGGTAGTCGCCCCCGGCCGGCACGCGTACCTGGTAGCTGACCGTGTCGCGGCCCGAATCGAAGTCCTCGTCCTGCATCGCCGCGCCGAACGTGCCGAAGCTGTCGAGCACGGTCGGATCGGCGGCCACGGCCTGCTTGTCGAAGCCCTTCGGCACGATGCGGTTGTCCTTCAGGTACCGGTCCCCGGCCAGCAGCGAACTGGTGCGCTGGTTGTCGTTGTCGCCCACCACCGACTGGTAGACCTGCACCTGGGAGGCATCGGTGATCCGGTCGTAGTGCACCTCGTGGCTCTTCGGGTTCACATCCTCGCTCAACCCGGCGATGCGGCCTTCGGCATCGATCGCGCCGCTCTCCCACACCACGCCCTCCTCGCCGGTGATCAGCACGTGCAGCCAGACGCGACGCGAGTGGTACCCGGTCGGCAGCTTGTGGCCGGTCTCGTTGACCACGTCGACATCGAAGCCCAGTTCCTCGAAGGCCCTGTCCGCGGAGGCGTCGGGCGGCAGGTCGGTGCGCGAGGCGTTGCCCAGCGTCACGCTGGCGGCGGTCTGCAGGAAGGCGCGGTTGCGCTCGATCGATGCGTTCCAGTCGGCCTCGGTGATGTCCTCGGGCAGACCGAGCTCCTCGGAGAAATCGCGGAACATGGTCTGCATGACGGTGTTCGCACCGAGGAAGGTGTGCTCGGCGAAGCCGTCGCGCGGCATGTTCGAGCTGCCCGCGGCGAGCACCACCGGCCGGTCCAGCACCGGCATGTGGCAATCCTGGCAGGAGGCCTCGAGCGCGCCGCCGGCGCGGTAGTCGCTGAACAGCCACTCGGTGTAGTTGGCCTGCTCGGCGAAATGATCGATGCCGGGAATCGTCTCGCCGTCCGCATCCACCGGTGCCACGTTCAGGTTGTGGCAGGTCGCGCAGGTCTCCGAGGTGCTCAGGTGCGGACCGCCCTGGGCCAGAAAGCCGGTCTGGGCCAGCATGTAGCCGCTGTCCGGGTCGTCGTACTGGCCGTAGGCGGGCTTGTTGGGCAGGTTGCGCGCATCGACGATCTCGTAGCCGCCGGTGAAGCTGGAATCGGTGCCGAGGTTGCCACCGTCGATCTGGTGGCACATCGAACAGCTCACCCCGTCCATCGCGTGGTTGAACAGCTCGTCGCTCGCATCCCCCGAGTAGATGCCGGAGGCGAGCGTACCCTCGGCGGCCGAGCCGGTGTCGAACAGGCGCAGGTCGATGCCTTCCTTCTCGGCCACGTCGTGCGCCATCGGTGCGTGGCACACGGTGCACTTGTCGTTGATCTCGTCCTCCAGCATCGGGAACTCGTCCAGCTCCCAGGCCACCACCGCGTGCCAGTAGGGGTCACGCGTGGAGTTCGCCATCACGCTGGTGCGCCAGGCCGTACCGATCGAGACGTTCTTCGGCGTGCCCGACTCGGTCGGCACCACCATGTTCTCGTTGTTGTGACAGTCGGAGCACACGCCCGATCCGGTGTGGTGGGTGCCCTCGAAGGTGTCGTCGGCGCGCGCGATCGATGGCAGCAGCCCGCGTGCCGCGGGGATCGGATCGATGATCGTCAGGCCGCCGCCATCGCCGTCGCCATCGCCACCGCCTCCGTTGCCGCCGTCACCGTCACCGCTACCGCTACCGCTACCGCCGCCCGAACCGCCACCGCTGCCGCTCGCCGGCGGCACCCCGCCACCGCCACCGCCACCGCCGCCGTCACCACCGCCGCTGCAGGCGACCACTAGCAGGCTGACGAGCACGGCGAGGCGGGTACGGGTGAACATCATGGGCGGTGTCCGATTCGGTGGAGACGGTGACGTTCACGCGTGGCGCCGGGGGCGCACGGGTCGACGCACGGGCGCGAACCGGCCCGTGCACCGACTATCGACCGACCGCACCGCAGCCTTGAACGTTTCACGCCTCGTCGCGGCCGGCGCCGTGACGCGCGCCCGATCCGGCCGGACGACTCAGTAGTCGTTCGGTTCGAGCACGTAGAGATTCTTGCTGATGTTGTCCACGACCCAGATCGTGCCGGCGAACACCTCGCCCTCGCCCTGCGCGGTGACGTCGAGCGGTACCTGCGAGGAGGGGTCGCTGCCGAAGTTGGCGATCACCTTGCTGGAGGTCACCTTGGTGCCCGCACCGTCGAGCTCGATGCGCGTGGCGTTCTTGCCGTAGCTGACCACCACCAGGTCGCCGTTCATGGAGCCCGCGAAATTGGAGGCGGTGTACTCGGTGATGCCGTTGGTGGAGGCGCCGAACACCAGCAGCGAGCCGTCGTCCGGATGCTTGCGGTACTCGCACTGGCGCGGATCGGCCGCGATCTCGACCGGCGACTGGCCGTCGGCGTTGAAGGTGTTGCCCTTGTCGGCACGCACCGGATTGGGGTGGCCGTAATAGCCGCCCTTCTGCACCAGGTGCAGCTGATCGTTCTCGGTGGTGCCGCCGTTGTCGATATCGTTGTCGCACGAACCGTCCGGCGGCCCGCCCCACTTGACGTTGGGGCCGTTGTCGAAGGTGTACAGCCTGCCCGAGCCGGTCAGCACGATGTCGTAGGCGTTGCGGAACCCCGCCGCGTAGAGCTGCACCGGCCCGCCGTCGACAAGCTTCGCCTGGTTCTTGCCATCGTTGCCACCGAACGGATCGTTGGCATCGTCGGTGCCGGCACGGTCCTCGTCGTCGAGTGTGGGCAGGTCGTGGGTGCCACCGCCGATCGCGTCGACATCGATCTCCAGCGCGGCGCCCGACAGCGCGTACTCGGAGATCTCGGCGAAGTTGTTGGACGGCACGCCCTTGTTGGTGAACCCGCCGATCATCACGATCAGCTTGCCGTCCTTGAACGTCATGCCGTTGACCGCGTGGTTCTCCTCCGAGCGCGGCAGGCCGCGCACCACGTCCTGCTTCTGCCAGCCGCCACCGTTCCGGGTGAGCTTGTGGATGGAGCCGGAGTTGGTGTCCAGGTTCTTGTCCTCGCCGCTCTTTCCGGCCCCCTGGCGCGGGTCGCTGGAGCCGACCCAGATCACCGGCGCCTGCGCGCTGCCCACCACCAGGATGCCAGTGACCAGCCGATCCTTGACCGAACCGTTGGGGGTGCCGTCGTCGTCATGGTTCGGCACGTTCCTGACCAGATCGATGGTCTCGACCAGGTCGACGCCGTAATCGTTCTTGCCCTTGCGGCTCGCCTCGAACACCTTGATGCTGCCGTTCATCTGGGCCACGTAGAGCCTGCCGTCCGGCCCGAAATCGAGCGCCGTGCCGCGCTGGATGTCGGCCGGCACCGCGCTCCAGGCGAACCCCACCGGCACCGCCGCAGGCTCCACCACCTCGCCCTGCAGGGCGATCTCCACGGTCTCGTTGTTGCCGTCGTGGTACAGCTGCAGCGTGGCGGTCTTGTTGCCCGGTGCCGCATCGGCGAACAGCACCTGGATCTGCGCGCTCTGGCCGGGCGCGATCGACAGCGGCTCGAACGCCACCTGGAAGGAGCCGGCGAACGGGCCGACCAGCTGGGCGGTGCTCACCAGCAGGTCCGGTGCGTCGGCATCACCGATGTTGCCCAGCGTGACGCTGCGGCTCGCCTGGCCGCCGGTCACGATCTGTCCGAACGCCAGGGCGGTGGCATCGCTCTGGATCTCGGCCACCAGCGGGTAGCGGGCGTTGCCCTCGAACAGGATCACCATCGGTGCGACGTCGCCCTCCAGCATCAGCTGCAGCCCGGCGGACTTCGGGCCGGGCAACAGGGGCGCGAAGCTCACCTCCACCGTCTGGCTCTGGCCGGGATCCAGGGAGACGAACCCGCCGAATCCGCTGGAGAAGGCCTCCTCGTCCTTGCCGAACAGGCGCGTCTCGCCGAAGGCGATCGGGTCGGACCCGGGGACACCGTCATGGGTCAGGGTGACCGTGATCACGGCGGGTGCGCCGATGTCGACCAGCCCGAAGTCGACCCCGTCCGGCGAGATCGACAGGTTCGGCACCCCTTTCAGGGCCGCGGTGCCGCTGAGCCCGACGCTCAGCGTCCCCGATGCCGGTTGCACCCCGTCCGCCCCGCCTCCCGGAGCGGACGGCTCCTGGGCGTGGGCGGGCGAGGGTGCGAGCGCCACCAGCGCGCACCCCAGGAGCACGTTGCCGGCACGGATCAGGAGCTTGTCGAGCATCGGTTCGCGGTGTCCGAAGGCGTGAAGGTCCGGCAGCGCGTGCGCGCCGGGCCCGATGCCCGAGCAAGTTTCGTACTCGACCGTGACGCAGGCGTCATCCGCCGGTGCCTCACCGTCGGCGCGACCCGCTAGAATGCGGGCATGTGTACATTTTTCCTGTCACCGGCCCGGGCATTGCTGCTCGCGCTCGCCCCGTTCGCGTGCGGCCTCGCCGTGGCTGCCGACCCGCCCGGCATTCTCGATCAGCCCCTGGATCCGGACCGCCCGGTGAACGTCGAGCGGTTGCAGGCGGAGGTCCAGCAGGAACAGGAGGCGCTGGAGACCCTGGACCGGGGCGAGCTCGAGGAGCGTGCCGAGTCGGGCGAGCGCGTCGCCAGTGTCGCGCTGGGCGCCGATTTCGCCAAGGAGGCCACCCTGCTCGCCTTCGCACCGGCCGCCGCCAACGATGCGCTGGCCGATGCCGCGCGCTGGTACTCGCTCGCCGCGGGTCGCGGCTTCCCCGGTGCACCGTCGCTCGACCAGGCCGGCGTGCGCTTCTACCCGATCCGCATACAGCGCGAGGATCGCCCGGGCTGACCCCGGACCGATCCGGAGCCGACCCCGAGCTCGCACCGGGCCGACCCCGTGCCGATCGCATGCCTGCCCGGCCTGTCGCTGCACTATCGGCGCGAGGGGCAGGGCCCTGCCCTGCTGCTGCTCGCCGGCATGACCAGCGACGCGGCCAGCTGGCAACCGATATGGGCGGGGCTCGCCGCCCGGTTCGACCTGATCGCGCCGGACAACCGCTGCACCGGGCGGACCCGGCCGATGCCGGTGGCCACCTCGCGGACGCTGATGCTGGACGACGTCGAGCGCCTGCTCGACGAACTGGACCTGGAACGGGTCGCCGTGCTCGGACACTCGATGGGCGCGATGCTTGGCTGGGCGCTGGCCGCCGCCCTGCCCGACCGGGTCGTGGCGCTGGTCGCGGCGGCCGGGCTGCCCGAGGTGCACCCCGTTCGCGTCGACTTCTTCACCACCCTGGCCAGGCTGCGACACACCAGCGAACCGTCGACCTGGTACCGGTTGCTGTTCCACGCCCTGTTCTCGCCGGAGTTCTTCGACGACGCGGTGCGCGTCGAGGCGGCCGCCATCGGCGCGCTGGCCTACCCGCACCGGCAGAGCGCGGCGGCGCTGGACGTGCAGAGCGCGGCGTTGAGCAGCTTCATCGATACGCCGGCGCGGCTGGAGCGGGTGCGCTGTCCGGTGCTCGCGCTCACCGGCGAGCTGGACATGCTGACCACGCCGGCGATGGTGCGGGCGCGCCACGGGGACGACGAACGGGTGCGCATCGCCACGCTGCCGGGGGCCGCCCACGCGCTGCACTGGGAGGCCGCGGACGCCTTCGTCGCGCAGGTCACCGACTTCCTGGACCCGTAGCGCCGCTCAGCCTCGCCGAGCATTCGCGTGACGCGCCCGCCAGGTCGGCAACGTGTCGCGCTCGCGGGTCGAGGCCTCGAACACCGCCCGGGCGATCGCGCGGGCCACGCACACCGACGCTGCGTGCCCGAGCAGCAGCCTGGCGGCGATGTCCGGTGGCTGCCCGGGTGCTCCGCCCCCCCCGGTCGGCGTGGTCGACCCGGTCGACGTGGACAGCGCGAACACGATGTCGCCGTCGATCGGTGTGTGCGAGGGCTGCAGGGCCCGCGCCATGCCGTCCTGGGCGGCCACCGCCAGCCGCCGGCATCCGGCCTTGTCCAGCGGGTGATCGGTGGCGACGATCGCCAGCGTGGTGTTGCCACCGGGCAGCGGGGCCGGGCCGCCACCGGTGTCGGCGCCGACCGGCTCCCCCCGCAGCGCCCGGTACGCCGCCAGCTTGTGGTTGACCGGCAACCGGCCCGGGTCCGCCGACGGCGGAGCACCAAGGCCTCCGAACTCGTCGCCGAACTCGCACGACCAGGCGTGGAAGCGACCGCTGTGCGGATCGACCGCATCCCCGTTCGGGTTGGCCGCCACCAGCGCCCCCACCGTGTGCCCGTCGGGCAGCAGCAGCGAGGCCGAACCGAGCCCGCCCTTCAGGTGCGCGGTGGTCGCGCCGGTACCGGCCCCCGCACAACCGAGCTCGAACTGCGCGGCGGCGTTCGCGTACGCCCGGCGCCCGAGTGCCGTCCACGGGTTGTCCCGCCAGTCGTGCACGCCACCGGCCAGCAGGTCGAACAGGATGGCGGCCGGCACGATCGGCACGCGCACCGGCCCGACCGGGTAGCCACGACCGTGCGCGCGCAACGCGTCGCACACCCCGCTCGCCGCCGACAGGCCGAACGCCGAACCGCCCGAGAGCACCAGCGCATCGACCCGGTCGACCAGCGCGTCCGGCGCCAGGCAGTCGGTCTCCCGGGTACCGGGAGCGCCGCCCATCACGTCCACCGCGGCCACGAACGGCTCGTCGGCGCACAGCACGGTGGTGCCGGACTTGAGGTGTTCGTCGCAGGCGTTGCCCACCCGCAGGCCGGCCACGTCGGTGATCAGGTTGCGCGCTCCGGGTCGCAGGCACGCGTCGGGGGACGGGTCGGGGGACGGGTCGCGGGCCGGGTCGCGGAGCGGGGTCGGCACGCTCATGGTCGGTGGGTACTCCTCATCGCGACACC
>Ga0209831_1000993_pt1 | contig 26807 bp, 21 predicted proteins | sample Maine_Asex4_meta_FD_187451 | JGI IMG/M metagenome (GOLD analysis project Ga0209831, IMG submission 187451) | Marine algal microbial communities from Maine, USA - Maine_Asex4_metaG (SPAdes) (version 2) | ecosystem: Host-associated > Algae > Red algae > Unclassified | place: Maine, USA | collected... | reverse complement strand
TCTAATAATTTGCGAAAAATCTCAAAATCAATACCAGATTTTAATTTCACTAATGGATCTCCCAGTTTACTTAATTTTTCTAGTCGGAAATCTTGATCGAAGAAACCGTAATCTTTTGAGCGTTTGAATTTTTTCATCGACTAAAGATAACTTTTTTATAATTTATTCAGCCTTATTGAGTTTTTAGAAGTGCCCTAAAAACAAAAAATAGGTAGGACCTACAACAGTTGGAAGCTTTATGTCCATTGATATATGAGGATAATTAGTAAACCAGACTTTTGCCATAATATTTTTGAGTGTGTTGAGTAATGTTTTGTAACGTTACAATATGCAGACTAATTTGTCAACATATTACCAATATACTAATCTAATGGATCTTTTGTTTTTGTTGAAATATTTAATTGGTAACTTCAAAAATAACAAAAAGGTATTTATTTGACTGTAAGTGGGTTTAGCTATAATTCTCTTGCTTTAATCAAGCTTTTAGAATATTTAGCTCAAATTAGAAAACATAAACCTTGGTTGTATTAGTCATATGTTATTCGAATACTATACTGGTAAAAATAATTTTAGAAAAAGAAAATAAGATAGAAACGTAACTTTATAAAAAAGCATCCCAACTTCAGTACAAAATCCAAAAACCTACGTATTTTTGTTTTTAAGATGAAAAATAAAGTAGCTACAGTAAACATACAAAACAAAAAAGCACGTTTTGAGTTCGAAATAATGGACAAGTACACTGCGGGTATTGTGTTACGTGGTACGGAGATCAAAGCAATTAGAGAGGGAAAAGCCAGTATTACCGAAAGTTTTTGTGAGTTTAACGATCGTGGAGAATTGTTTGTAATTAATATGACTATTCAGGAATATTCGCATGCAACCTACTTTAACCATAGTCCAAAGTCAGAGCGTAAACTGCTACTCAACAAAAAAGAACTTCGAAAGTTAGAAAAAGAAGTATCTACCAAAGGATTAACAATTGTGCCTTTAAAAGTATTTACAACGGATAAAGGTTTAGCAAAAATGATAGTAGCACTAGCCAAAGGTAAAAAGCTTTATGATAAGCGCGAAACCATGAAAGATCGGGATAACAAAGTAGCTTTAGATCGGATTAAAAAGAACTTTTAACAATCTCCTTAGGGAAAACGCTAAGAAGCTTATATTTGTGTAGTATGCTTAGCCAATTTCAACAACATATAAACAAAAATTTTTCACAGTTCGGCAATCAAAAAATAGGTATTGCTATTAGTGGAGGAGTAGATAGTGTGGTATTGGCACATTTGTGTTTACAGTCGGGCTATGCTATAACTTTATTGCATTGTAATTTTCAACTTCGTGGTGATGCAAGCAACGGCGATCAGGCTTTTGTTAAGCATTTGGCAAATTATTGGGAAGCGCCTTTTATTACTACCGAATTTAATACCAAGGCATATCTCGAAATGCATAAAGTTTCTACGCAAGTAGGCGCAAGAGAGCTGCGTTATAATTGGTTTGAAAAAGTGGCACAGCTATATCTTTTAGATACAATAGCCACAGCACATCATTCGGACGATAATTTAGAAACATTTCTAATTAATTTATCCAGAGGAACAGGTTTAGAAGGGTTAACAGGAATACCTGAAATTAATGGATTGTACGTAAGGCCATTATTGCCTTTTTCAAAAGAACAAGTATTGGCTTATGCAAAACAAAATAAACTACAGTGGCGGGAGGATGCCAGTAATGCAGATGCAAAGTACTTGCGTAATAAATTAAGGCTTAATGTAATACCTTTGTTAAAGGAAATTCAACCCCAAATGGTATCTAATTTTAATACTACTATTTCTTATTTACAAAAAAGCCAAGCGGTCGTAGAATCGTATACGCAATCGTTCAAAAATTCTTTTTTTGAAAAAGAAGGAACAATCAGCGGATTTAAAATTAGTATTGAAGCATTAAAGAAAGAAGCGCATTCAGAATTAATTTTATTTGAAATATTGAAAGAATTTAATTTTAATGCGTGGACTGATATTATAGCATTAAGAGAAGCTCAATCAGGTAAAAAAGTGCTGTCAAACACACATGTACTTTTAAAAGATAGGGACTATTTGCTATTGTACCCAATAACTAAAAAAGAAGAAAAAGAATTTTTTGTTTTAGATGTGGAAGCAACTATAAAATTATCTGATTTTGAAGAATTATTTTTTAATAATATAACTTCAGAGGAAAAAGAGACTATTACAGTAAATAAACACAAAATTACATTTCCTTTAATTGTAAGAAAAATAAAAGAAGGCGACTATTTTTATCCCCAAGGAATGCAGGGGAAAAAGAAAGTGAGTAAATATTTTAAGGATGAAAAATTTTCGATTCCCCAAAAAGAAAACACTTGGATTTTGTGTAACGGGGATAATGAAGTAATTTGGGTAATTGGTTACAGAGCCGATCGTCGTTTTATAGCTATAAATGAGATCCAAGACATATTGAAAATAAGATACAAAAAAGAACATCATAAATAAAATTAATGAAAATATTCAAAGTTATTTTAGCGCTTCTACTTACCGTATTTTCGGTACAAGCACAAATTTCAGATCCAGTAGAATGGAGTGCTTCATCAAATAAAATAGGGGAAAAAGAGTATGAAGTAACCGTTACAGCGTCAATAGAAGAGTATTGGCATATTTACAGTCAATTTTTAAAAGAAGACGATGGACCTATTGCTACGGAGATTAGTTTCAGAGCTGAAGGTATTGAGTTGATAGGGAAAACAAAAGAGCCAGAAGGAATAACAGCTTTTGATAAAACCTTTGAAATGGAAATCACCTACCATGAGGATAAAGTGGATTTTAAACAACGCCTTAAAGTTACAGAAAGTTTTAAAGACCCTTTGGTTGTAATAGCTTATTTTATGGTGTGTAATGAAGAAAGGTGTTTACCTCCTGAGGAAAAAAAATTAGTGGTTAACCTTTTAGGTGGCGTTAAGTCAAAAGTAGTAAAAACTATAATTGGCGATCGAGACCAACAATTGTCAGATCAATTAAAATTAGATATTAAATCTACATCAGGGTTCGAAATTTCTAAAACAGCTAAAAAAAGCTTGTGGAATTTGTTTTTACTTGGTTTTATAGGAGGGTTTATAGCTTTGTTAACTCCTTGTGTATTTCCAATGATTCCATTAACAGTCTCTTTTTTTTCGCATAGTTCAGGAGGATCAAGAGCAGGTATTTTTAAAGCCCTCATGTATGGTTTTTTTATAGTACTAGCTTATGTTCTAGTAAGCATACCATTTCATTTACTAGATTCCGTAAATCCAGATATACTTAACAATGTATCTACCAATACTTGGCTAAATATTTCCTTCTTTATAGTATTTATTGTTTTTGCCATATCCTTTTTTGGGTATTTTGAAATTACACTTCCTTCCAAATGGAGTAATACAATGGATTCTAAAGCCACACAGCTAGGAGGCGGGCTAGGGGTGTTTTTTATGGCACTAACCTTAGTACTGGTTTCTTTTTCGTGTACTGGTCCAATCTTGGGATCACTTTTAGGAGGTTCCTTAACCAATGATGGTGGAGCGATACAACTTACTTATGGTTTAACAGGCTTTGGTCTGGCCTTAGCATTACCCTTTGCCTTTTTTGCTTTGTTTCCTAATTTATTAAAAAAATTGCCCAAAAGTGGTGGTTGGATGACAACAGTAAAAGTAGTATTAGGTTTTATCGAAGTTGCTTTTGCATTAAAGTTTTTATCCAATGCGGACTTGGTAGAGCATTGGGGAATCTTAAAAAGAGAAATTTTTGTAGGATTATGGATTTTGATAGCTTTAGGTTTAGCAGGATATCTTTTTGGATTGTATCGCTTCCCTCACGATTCGCCGAATCAAAAAATTAGTATAACGCGTAAAGTATTAGCCGTTGTAGCAATTGCTTTTGCTGGATATTTAGTGCCTGGGGTGCTCCAAACAAAAGAAGCAAATTTAAAGTTATTAAGTGGGTTTCCACCACCTATGCAGTACAGTATTTACGCTGAGCAAGAGGTTTTTTTTACAGCACACTCTTTTACAAGTTTTGAAGAAGGTTTAAAAGAAGCTCAAAAAGTAGGGAAACCAATTTTAATAGATTTTACAGGATGGGCGTGTGTAAATTGTCGTAAGATGGAAGAAAATGTATGGAGCAATCCTAAAATAAAACAAATTTTAGACAACGAAGTCGTGTTGGTTTCTTTGTATGTAGATGATAGACAGGTGTTACCAAAAGAAGAGCAATTTTTATTTCAATATAAAGGGACTTCGAATACTAAAAAAATCAAAAGTATTGGAGACAAATGGGCGACTTTTCAAACCATTAATTTTGAGAATAATTCACAACCCTATTATGTAATGTTAGATGCTGATTTTAATTTATTACAACAACCTATTGGCAATACACCTAATGTTGATGAGTACTATAATTGGTTAAACACAGGGGTAAATAATTTTAAAAAGTAAAATATATATTTTTACTATATACGAATTGTCAAAAAAGAAAAACATCACGTTAAGATTTTATTGTGTTTTCTTTAAAGAAACTTAAGATTTACTGTAGAAAATGTAATTCGAAAATCGAAAACGTTTGAGAAATTTAACAAATTAGGTTATTACGTACATTTAAAATACTTTTGACTGCAATGACAAAAAAAATCAATAAAATAGGTGTGTTGACATCTGGTGGAGATGCTCCAGGAATGAACGCCGCTATACGTGCAGTTGTTAGAGCATGTGCCAATTATAAGATAGAATGTATTGGTGTTTATGAGGGGTACCGAGGGTTAATGGAAAACAATATGATTTCTTTAGGACCTCGTGCTGTAGCAAATACCATTAATAGAGGAGGAACTTTTTTGCGTTCTGCGCGTTGTTTAGAATTTATTCAGCCCGAAGGAAGAGTAATAGCTCATGCAAATTTAGTTAAAAACGGAATTGATGCTTTAGTAGTAATTGGTGGGGATGGAAGTTTTACAGGAGCTTTGAAATTGAATAACGAATTTGATTTTCCTGTAATTGGAATTCCAGGGACTATTGATAATGATATTAATGGTACAGATTATACTATAGGATACGATACAGCACTAAATACGGTTGTAGAAGCAATAGATAAAATTAGAGATACAGCGAGTTCTCATAACCGTTTATTTCTTATCGAGGTGATGGGTAGAGGTGCGGGTGATATTGCAATTAGTGCAGGTATCGGTGGTGGAGCAGAAGAAATTTTAATTCCTGAAAAAAAGAACTTCAGTATCGATCGATTAATAGAATCGTTAGATCATAGCCACGAAACAGGGAAAACATCCAGTATTGTTGTTGTAGCAGAAGGAAAAAATGGAATGAATATTTTGGAAATGCGTGATTATGTAAATAAACACAGGCCTGAATATGACGTTCGAGTTAGTGTTTTGGGACATATGCAAAGAGGTGGAGCACCATCTTGTTTTGATCGTGTGTTGGCCAGTAAATTAGGTGTTGGAGCAGTAGACGCTTTAATGCAGGGAAAAACAAATATTATGATTGGGATAAGCCACCGCAAAGCGGTATGTGTAGATCTTAATGTAGCCTTAGATAAAAACAGAAAATTAGATATAGATTTGTTAAGAGTAGCAGATATTGTGTCTAAATAGTGAGTTTAATATAAATTAAAAATAGAAATATGAGTACTTTAAAGCTTGGAATTAATGGATTTGGACGTATTGGTAGAATAGCCTTTCGTGTAGCTTCAAAACGCAATAACGTTGAAATCGTAGCAATCAACGATCTTTTAGATGTTGAGCACTTAGCTTATATGTTAGAATACGATTCTGTACACGGAAAATTTGACGGTACAATTGAAGTTAAAAACGGAAACCTAGTAGTAAATGGGAAAGAAATCCGTATTACTGCAGAGCGTAATCCAGAAGATTTAAAGTGGGATGCTGTTGGTGTAGATGTAGTACTTGATTGTACAGGTATTTTTACAACATTAGACAAGGCCACTGCACATATCAAAGCAGGTGCTAAAAAAGTAGCTATTTCAGCTCCTTCTGCGGATGCTCCAATGTTTGTAATGGGTGTAAATGACGATAAATTAAAAGAAACAGATACAATTGTTTCTAATGCTTCATGTACAACAAATTGTTTAGCTCCTATAGCTAAAGTTATCGAAGATAATTTTGGTATTGCAGAAGGATTAATGACAACGGTACACGCTGCAACAGCTACGCAATCAGTAGTTGATGCTCCTTCTAAGAAAGATTGGAGAGGTGGACGTTCTGCTTTAAATAATATTATTCCTTCTTCTACAGGTGCTGCTAAGGCAGTAGGAAAGGTAATTCCTGAGTTAAATGGTTTATTAACAGGTATGGCTTTTCGTGTTCCTACGGCTGACGTTTCTGTAGTAGATTTAACAGTAAAAACTAAAAAAGCAACTTCTTACGAGGAAATCAAAGCAGCTATGAAAGCAGCAGCGGCAGGGCCAATGAAAGGTGTACTTCAGTATACTGAGGATTCTGTAGTGTCTCAAGATTTTGTTGGAGAAACACATACATCTACCTTTGACGCTGGTGCAGGAATTGGTTTAAATGAAAACTTCTTCAAATTAGTATCTTGGTATGATAACGAATTTGGATATTCAACCAAATTAATTGATTTAGCAACTAAGATCGGTAACTTATAGTCAATATATTATTTAAACCCTATGTAGGTTGATTACATAGGGTTTTTTATTTCTTTTTTCTAATTCGTTTTTTAAATAAAAATAAATTAGTTTTATACACAGTCTTAAAACCTTTAATAAATATGATTCTATTAGCAGATGGTGGTTCTACTAAGTGTGATTGGATACTTTTAGACGAAAATGGAGAACAAGTTTTCAAAACAAGAACACAAGGATTAAATCCAGCTGTTTTTAAAGAAGAAGTTCTTAAACAACGTTTACATGCTAATGAAGAATTAAAAGCATACAAGAAAAAAATAAAAAGTGTACATTTTTATGGAGCTGGTTGTGGTACTCCTGGTCCTACAGCGGTTTTAGATCGTATAATGAAAGATTATTTTTCTTATTCAGAAGTAATGGTTAAAGAAGATATGGTTGCGGCTGTATTTGCAGCAACAACTGAACCTGGAATCGTATGTATTTTAGGTACAGGATCTAATAGCTGTTATTATGATGGGGATAATATTCAAATGGAGGTAGAGTCATTAGGTTACGTGCTTATGGACGAAGCCAGTGGGAATTATTTCGGTAAGCGATTGTTACGTGATTACTATTACAAACGTATGCCTAAATCAATTGCAGAAGAATTTGAAAAGCGCTACGACCTTTCTCCAGACGCAATAAAGAAAAACGTATACCAAGAGGATAACCCAAACACATACTTAGCCAATTTTGCTGAATTTATATTTACAAGCGAAGAGCGTAATGGATATTTTTATTTATTGATAACGGAAGGAATTAAAAACTTTGTAGAAAGTAGGGTAATGTGCTTTCCAGAAGCGCAAAACGTACCAATTCACTTTATAGGATCGATAGCCCATTTTAGCCAAGATATTATTCGCGACGCCTTATTACCATATCACTTAACAATGGGGAATATCGTGCGTAGACCTATTGATGGAATTATAGATTATTACAGAAACAAAATTCTTTCTTAAGATTTATTAAGGTGAATTTTTTTGATATATAGCCTGCTCTAGCAGGCTTTTTTTAGTTATTGCTTGTTCACTCCAAACTGATTTAGATGATGATCAAGGTGTTTGTAGAATAAAGTATTCCACTGCTTACTGCTAAGGTTCCCAAAGGATAAATTTTCTTTTTCTTCGAAATGGTTTGCACCTAATTGTTGTGTTTGATCTATGTAGGATCAAGAATTATTTTAGGGGGATTACTACAATTATGCAAATAATTTAGTTAATCTATATAGGAAGAATTTGATATCCCTAACGCCTCTAAATTGAGATCTGAACTCTTTAATTTTAGCATTAAAAGATTCTTGCTGAAGCATTTGTACTTCTGTTATTGAAATAGTTTAGGATAGCTTCATAATGTATTTGTATAGATCTGGCTATAGTATTGAAGGACTTAAATTCAGAGTTTTCTACCTTATTATACCAATGCGCTAATTTTAATCTAGCAACATCTTTATCCGTGTTATTTTCAAAAATGTAACTTAAACCTTGTGATAGCTCGTGTGCTTTTTCTATTGATGGATATAATTTAAATAGTATTTCACATCTTACTTTCACATGATCTATTTTTACAAAATCAACAATTTTTTAGTCGCTAATTGTCCTGTCAACTCAATTCTTACTAAATATAAACCTGGAGCAAGAAATTCCAAATCTAACTCTTGCTCAAATTTTAATGGTTTTTTTTCAAAAACTAATTTGCCCGTAATTGAATAAATTTTAACCTCGAGATCTACATCTTGAATCACTTGTGTTGTAAGTGTAACTACCCCATTTGAAGGATTAGGGCTAATAATAATATTATCGACTATTGGAAGTGAACGATCAATTAAAAAACCTGATCCTGATGCATTCAGATTCTCTGCACCTTCACTAATAGTGAGGTTTATTCTCAACTTTTCGAAATCAATATCGTTATCTAATGTAGTATTTAAAGGTATCGCTAAAAACAGCTCTGTTTGACCTGCTTCAATCAAAAAATCATCTCCAGTTGGTGGTTCAAATTTTACCCCTCCATCTTTTGACACTTGCACTTTATCCATTATATCCACTACCATGTTTTGGTCAATAGCATTACTAAACTCTGCCGTAAAAGAAATATCCTTAGGAGCTGGAAATGAACTTTTAATTCTAAATATCAAAACCTGTGAGGATAAATCTTGAAACTCCCTAATTGAAACTATTGGAAAACGGACAAGTGTTATTGGATTTTTAGTAAATGTATAAAATGCATTTTCAATTGCGCTAATTCTTATTTTACCATTATTAAACACTATACTTTCTGGATTTGTTATAATAGGAATTTTAACAAATCCAGAACCTGTATTGGGAAGACTATTTGCAAGAACTACAGGGTAAGTAATTCCTCCATCATAGGAATATTCTATTTTAACATTATCCACATTAAAGGGGCTTTGGTTTGTTTTTGCGACATCCCATTTTATTTCCACTGTTTCATTTTGACTGTATGTAACCGCGTCTTTAGGTTGTGTAATTTTAAATTTTTCAGTAGTGGAAACTATGGATACTTTTACAGTGCTTGATATAGCAACTCCTCCTGATTTACCATCCCTCACAAATAACTTAAAATTCAACATTCTTGGTACTGTTGGCAACACTTCCCATTTGGAGTCAATTCCTGATGTAGGAAAATCTCTCCTAGGCGAAGTAATTGGAGAAAACACTCTAAATTGTGGTCCTGATGTTGATGTAGCTATTGGTGGTGAGGGTGAGATACCCTCAACTCGATCAAATTGCTCCCAACTATACATCAAAACATCTTCAGAGTTGGCATCTTGCGCAAGTGCCTCTAAATAAATAGGTAAGCCTAAAGGCACTACGTAATTTTTAAGTTCAGGAATTACGGGTATTGAATTATCAACTGTAGAAATTTGCACTCCACAATCCCCTCTTACATCTAATCCCCTTAAAACATTCCTAATTTGCTCTACACTTAGCGAGTGGAAATAGGGATCACTTTCGCTTTGTACATCGTTAGCTCTACAAGCTCCCGAATAGCCCATAATCGTCGTCCCGCTACCTACCTCCACAGGTGTTTCCACATTGCAACTTGCACTTTGCGTATGAAGCCCACCCAATTGGTGTCCTAGCTCGTGAGCAAAAAGTGTAAAATCAAAGTAAAAACCTTCAGGTATTGAAAAGCTCGTAACCGCTTCAGCTTTTGTTTTTTTACAAGGTGATGCTACGGCTGCAAGTCCTCCACCTCCGTTAAAGGCTAATAAATGCCCCATATCATAACTATTAAACGGAACCCTACTAGTTATTACATCCCCTATTTGATTAAGTAGCGCATCTAAATCTTCTGAATCATTAAAAGGATCAGTGTCTTTATTCAAAAAAAATAGTGCGTCATTATTAGGGATTAATTGAAAACGCACACCTAAATCTCTTTCAAAAGCTACATTAATATTGTTTACAGAGGTTGAAACCCCTGCCAAGATCGCCGCTTTTTTTTCGGCATCGGTTCCAGATTGTACGTTACTTTTTCTAATAAAAAAATTGGATATCTCTCCTGTTGTTACCAATGCTAGTCGAATCACAATAAATCGATTATCACCTATTATCGCTTTTCTACTTCTTTTTTTGGCTGTATTGGGAATAGTATGCTGACTTTTTTTCGAGGATACGCAATCAAAAGATGTTCTTTGATTTTTAGTTATTCGATCTCTTAATAAAAAATAATTCCCTTTAGAGTTTTTACGCATAAGATTAACAATCCTGTTACCCTGTATTAAAGTCCCTTCTATTCCAAAAGGAACACAGGTAAACCTTAACACTAAAGAAGAATCATGCTTAGACACTCCTTTATAAGAATGTATTTGAGGGTATTTGTTAGCTAATTCTTGGGGCAATACTGCATTGTCATAAATTATAAATGGAGTTAAATCTCCTTCCATATTTGGAAATATAATTTCTATTTTAGGAGAAGAAATACTTATTTTTTTCAACTTGCTATTTAAGCCTTCTGTATCTAAAACAAATTGGTTGTCAGTCGTTTTTTCCCAAACTTGTTGTGCATTTACGCCTATCACAAAAAGCCAAAAAGCCAAAAAGCAGCCAATTTTATTGTAGATACTAATTTTCATAAATTCAAACTCTTTAACATTAAACAAAAAAAAACAATTCTATTGTACTAACATTCATTGCAACAATTATCGTGCTTTACCCATTTGCAACTAATTACAGCAACTATCGCACCCATTATTGGGGCTACAATATACAACCACAAATCTTTCCAATAACCACTTACCAAGGCTGGCGCTAAAGATCTAGCTGGATTCATTGAGGCATTGGTTACTGGGCCTGCAAAAAGCGCCTCCAACATTACCACTCCTCCAATTGCTATTCCTGCTACAACGCCTGTTTCTTTGGAGCCTGTTGAAACATTAATAATCACTAGCATCAGAAAAAAGGTTAATAGAAATTCCAGAACAAAAGCTTTGTGCCAAATTAGGCTAGTTCGGGTTCCTCCCAATGTTTCACTCTCTGGGAATAAATACCAAACCATTAAACTTGCTAAAATAGCACCTAATATTTGGGCTAATATATATTTTGGTACTTCTTTCCAAGGAAACTTTTTTGCATAAGCAAAAGCTATGGTGACTGCAGGATTAAAATGTGCTCCAGAAATTTCTCCAAAAGCATAAATCATTGCTATAACAATAAACCCCCAGGTAATCCCAACTCCAACGTGGGTTACAGCACCATCCATTATTTCATTAATGGCCATGGCTGCTGTTCCACAAAAAACCATTGAGAATGTCCCTAAGATTTCTGCTATGTAATTTTTCTTAAGCCACTCCATTAGATTGTTTTTCGAAACGTTTGACGCTCTTTATGTTGTACATGTTGGTAATCTTTCCATAGTGCCTGTATGGATTTATTTTCAATTAATTCTGGGTTTGTCTCTACCTTAACTATTCCATTACGAAGGAAAACCTCATTCATTTCCTTAAAAATTAATGCAGCTACTCCTTTACTTTGATATTCTGGATCTACTCCTATGAGATAAAATGCTGCTGTGTCGTTTATGCGTTGTGCCTTTAAAATATGTAAAAAGCCAAAAGGATATAACTTTCCTTTTGCTTTTTGCAGTGCCTTTGAAAACGAGGGCATAATTATCGAAAATGCAATAATTTGGTTGTGTTCGTTTGCTACACAAGTAATGTAATCTGGATTTACAAAAGGTAAGTATTTATTTTTATAATGTTCGATTTGGTATTGCTGAATAGGTACAAAAGTTTGCAACTCATTATATGTTTTATTCAGTAATTCAAACATTCTATCTACATGTGGTAATATTTCTTTGTTCTTTTTAAACTTTACAATAGTCAACTTATATCTATCTTGAATAATGCGAGCAACTTTAATCACTTTTGGACGTGTTTCCGTAGGGATATCAATTTTAAATTCCACCCAAGTAGCAGCCTCCTTAAAGCCTAATTCCAATAAATGTTTTTTGTAATATGGAGCATTATACCAAGTGATCATAGTATTTAATTCCTCGAAACCTTTGGTTAGCAAACCTGCTTTGTCCATATTAGAGAAGCCCACAGGCCCTTCTATGGTGTCTAACTGATGTAACTTGCCGAATGCAATAACAGCATTAATTAATTTCTGAGTTACTTTTAAGTCATCAATAACATCAAACCAACCAAATCTTACTTTTGATTTTTGTTGTTCTTTGATTTCTATCCAATTAACAATAGCAGCAACACGCCCTACAATTTTATTGCCGTCATAGGCTAAATAAAACGCTGCATCTGCATTAGTATACACTGGGTTTTCACCTGGCATAATCGCATTTAATTCCTCCTTTGTAATTGCAGGAACATAATATTTATTGTTTTTGTATAGTTTATTGGGAAAAGTTACAAAGTTTAAAAAATCTTTTTTACCCTCTACCTTTTGTATTGAAATCATAGAATAACTTCTTTGTCTTTAAATGAAAACAAATATATTAACTGTTGAGACAAAGTTGTATTCTAAAGGAATTTAATATCTAAAAATCTTCATTACCTTCGTCGATATCAGGAGTTTTATCATTCTTTTTCTTTTTAGAAGTTTTTTTCTTTGTCTTTTTCTTTTTGACCTTTTCTTTTTGTAGTGCTTTTTCTTCAGCAGCTCGTTTTTTCGAGCTGTTTTTTTCTTTAACAGCATCTTCTTTAGCGTTCTTAGCGGCTTCTTTTTCTAATTTTTTACGCTCTTTTTCTTCCGCTCTGGCAATTTCCTCATCTAATTTTTGAAGTTTACGATCTTCTTCAAGTTCCACTTCAAAATCATCTGCTTTGTTCTCTTCGACTTCTTTTGGGACCTTATCCTCGGAAGACACCTCTTCCTCTAAATCTTTTGTAAAATCAGTATCATAATTCTCATTATAATCTGCTATTTTTTTCTTTCTCTTTGCTTCTCTTTTAGCCTCTTTCCTTGCCTCTTTCTCCTTTTTTTTACGTTCTTTTTCTACGTTACGACTATTTTGTTCCGTTTCTACACTATCTGCAAACTCGTCTAAATTAAAATCATCCAACTCAAATAACTCTTTGTGCTTTCGCTCTGCTTTTTTACGCTCCTTACGAGACATTCCTGAATAATCAGGTGGTGGTATGGAATCGCCCGTAACTTTATCAATGTAAATTTCGTTAGCCCTACTATTTTTTCCAAACAGGCGTTTCTTTCTCTTATTGTTCTCCGCCTCTTTTCTTAGTTCTAACTCCGCAAGTTCTTCAGGTGTACGTGCTGCTGGGGTAATTTCTAATTGCTTTTGTTTAATAAATTCGTCATCCAAAAAGTCACTTCTACGTCCTCCTGTTCCGGCTAGTGTTTTAGTCGAAGTAGTATCTGAAATTGCTTTTTTACGCAAGCGTCTTTTCTTACCAATTTGCCACCAACGGATTCGAGTATCTTCTTCCTCTATATTTTCATCAAATTCTTCGTCAAAATCTTCTTCTTCCTCTTCTTTTGTAAATTCCTCAAGATCAACTCCTTTAAATCGCTCTATAATTACATCATCTTCAATTACACTTTGTAACTTCCCTGTAAGTACACTTTCGTCTAAATGTCCGCTTTCAATATCCTTTTTAATAAGTTCTACGTATTTTTTGACGTCGTAATTTTCCCCTGTATCAATGTATTCGTTATCCGAATTTTTATGATAATCCAAACGGTAAGAAGCTCCTAAAGCAAAATTAAAAATACTTGGTGTATTTTTTAAATTACCTAATATCCGCGCATCAAACTGTAAATCGGGTGTTAACAAAAAAGCACCACCAGCCTTTAACAAATGATCCTTATAAACCTGACTACTCACTGCTTCGTACTCTCCAAAAAAGGATACATATTCATTGTAGTTATATGTTGTAGTTGCTAAAAAACGTAGCTCTGGAAACTCCGAACCTAAATTCCTTGAAACTAAATTGACTATAAACACTAATTTTTCTGACCAAACATTATGAGCAGAAACTACAAATTTAGGAGTTATATTGGGTTGTGCCTTGGTAGCTCGAGTATCGGGATTATTTTGAAAAGACAAATCTCCTGTAGATGACGTAAAATTAGCTGCTGCATAAGCAGAAACTGCTGGAATAAGTTTCCTCCATTGAAATTTCCGATTGGCATTCCAACTCAAAATATTGGAATTCCGTTCCCTCTGAAATTTATATGGATCGTAAATTAAGTATTTTACACCTAGAGCATTAAAAGGGAAACCTTTTTTTACAAGCCCTTCGCTTGAATTCCCTATACGATCATTAGACCTAAGACTTAAATAACTTCCTTCCAAACCGAACTCTAATTGCTCCTTAATAAGACCAACTCGAATGTTGTATTGAAACTCTGTGGTATTGGTTTTATTATTAAAAATGTTGTGTTTTTCAGTCCCGAAGGCTAAACCGGTCTCAAATTGAACCACATTTTTACCCACACCAAAGGCTCCTTGAGAGTTCCCTGGTCGGTTAGTATTTATGGTCTCAGTGTACTGTGCATAGGCACTTGCACTTATTAAAACCCAAAACATAAAGCTGATAAACAGATGGCGTTGCATTACTACTTGCTTTATGTCAAATATAACAGATTTTATCATTTTTAGTGTTAACCGATCAAATAATCTATTGAGATGCTTATTTTTGATATAAATAAATACAATTCGATGCGGACGATTCTTACGGGGTTACTTATTTTTTATGCATTAATCTTAATAACGAGATATGCTGGCCCTATATTGTTTCAATACTTCTTAAAAAGATTAAGCAAAAAATTTGGCATGAATCATCAATCTACAGATAAGACTGAAGAAAATCCGTTTTTTAAAAAAGAAGAATCTAAAAAAACAAATCAAAAAGTTGGAGAATATATTGACTTTGAAGAAATTGACTGAAAATAAACACCTGTTATTAGTAACACTTTAGATTATAGCCTCTATTTTATTTTAAGGTCTTATTATTTTTAATAACACTAAAACAATACGGACTTCTAAGCAAGAAAAAAACAACAATTAGCATAACCTATTCCATACGGACACAAACTTAAACCCTATATTTTGATAATTGACTTAAAAAAAAGTTTCCAATACCTACTTCCTATTTTGGGTTTTATTATAGTAGCACTTACTTATTTTTATCCTGTTTTAGAAGGAAAAAAAATATATCAGAGCGATATTGCTCAATACATTGGCGTTGCTAAACAGCAAATTGAAATTCGAGAAAACACAGGAGAAGAAATTTATTGGAATGATCGTGCCTTTGGAGGCATGCCGACGTATCAATTAGGCGCTAAGTATCCTCATAATTATATTAAAAAATTAGATTTATTTCTTCGTTTTTTACCACGTCCAGCTGACTATTTATTTTTATATTTTATTGGCTTTTTCATCTTATTATGTTCCCTTAAAGTCAATCCGTTATTAGCCTTTTTTGGCAGTTTGGTTTTTGGGTTTTCTACTTATATGATTATTATTATCGGTGTAGGGCATAATGCCAAAGCACATGCTATCGGGTATATGCCATTGGTTTTAAGTGGAGCTCTTTTAATTTTTAAAAATAAATATATTAAAGGAGGTTTACTGTTTTGTATTTCGCTTGCTCTTGAGTTGGTTGCAAATCATTTTCAGATGACGTATTACCTCTTTTTATTGTTACTGGTTATTGGGATTACCTATTTAGTAAAAGCAATAAAACACAACGAACTTCCTAAGTTTGGAAAAGCAGTAGGTGTTTTATTAGGCGGATTGTTTTTGGCTATTGCTTTAAATGCCACCTCCATATTAGCAACAAAGGAATATGCTGAATTTTCTACTCGTGGTAAATCTGAATTAACTGTAAACCCTGATGACTCCCCTAAAATTAAAAGTAATGGTCTAAATAAAGATTATATTTTACAATACAGCTACGGTTTTTTAGAAACCTTCAACCTAATGGTTCCTCGATTTTTAGGGGGATCCAGCTCTGAAGATGCTGGAAAAGATGCCGCTATTGTTAAGGAACTCATGAAACTTGGCTATCCTTATAAAGAAGCTAAGGAAGTTGCGAAAAGCGCTCCTACCTACTGGGGAGACCAACCAATTATTGGCGCACCTGCTTATATTGGCGCAGGAATTATTTTTCTCTTTGTCTTAGGGTTATTTTTAGTAAAAGGATATAAAAAATGGTGGATAATAGCTGGATCACTATTGGCTTTACTTCTTTCTTACGGTAAAAATATCGAATGGTTTTCTGATTTGTTTATCAACTATTTTCCATTATACGATAAGTTTAGGGCTGTAACATCTATACAAGTAATTATTGAACTTTGTATCCCGCTTTTTGGGATATACACACTCCAACAATTTTTAAGCAATAAATATTCAAAATCTGAAAAAACACAAGCACTTTATAAATCTACTGGTATCCTTGGGGGCTTATTGTTACTATTTGTTTTGTTTAAAAACGCTTTATTTTCGTTTGCTGGACCAGGAGATCCAGAGCTAATTAAAAATGCGGGTATCAATTTTGTTTCTGCCCTACGCCAAGATCGCGCACGAATGTTAACGAACGACTCTATACGCAGCTTATTTTTTGTAATTGCTATAGCTGGTATTTTATATGCTTTATTAAAAAATAAAATTAAATCACAACTAGCTATTATTATAATTGGTGTACTCCTATGTGTAGACTTAGTTCCCATTGCCTGGCACTATGTAAATACAGAAGGTTTTGTTTCTGCAAAAAAAGTAAACGCACCTTTTAAGGCCAGTAAAATTGATACCGAAATCTTAAAAGACAGCTCACGTTTTAGAGTACTTGACCTTTCACAGGGAAATCCCCTGGTAACAGCCCGCACCTCTTATTTTCATAATTCAATAGGAGGATATCATGGAGCTAAACCAAAGCGTGTTCAAGATTTATTTGATTTTTATATTGCACAAGGTGAACAATCTATCCTAAACATATTAAATGCGAAGTATTTTATTTTCGAGACTGAAAAAGGTTTAAAAATTAATAAAAATGAAGATGTATTGGGTAATGCCTGGTTTGTGAATAAAGTAATTACTGCTAAAAATGCAGATGAAGAAATTTTAAGTCTCAAGAAGCTAGATTTAGATAAAAGTGCCGTAATCGCAAATGATAGCGAATTACTAACCTCAACTTTTACTACCGATTCTTTAGCCACTATTAAACTCACAAAAGAGCACCCCCACCAATTGGAATACACCTCTAGCAGCTCTAATAATGGCTTTGGTGTGTTTTCTGAAATGTTTTATAAAAAAGGCTGGAAAGCTTTTATTAATGGTGAAGAAACAGCGATTTTAAAAACCAATTATGCACTCCGCGGTATCGAAATACCTGCTGGAACAAACAAAATTGTATTTAAGTTTGAACCTCAGGTGGTAAAAACAGGTAGTAAAATCACGCTATTTGCTAGTATTTTTACATTACTATTAGTTATTGGGGGAATTGGTTTTAAAATTAAAAAAACTAAGAACTAAGTTTGAAAAAAGCACTCATTATAACTTATTATTGGCCTCCTGCTGGTGGACCAGGTGTGCAACGATGGCTTAAATTTGTAACTTATTTAAAGGAATTTAATATTGAACCTATTGTTTACATTCCTAAAAACCCCACTTACCCAATTCAGGATAGTAATATAAAAAATGAAATTCCAAGAGATGTAAAAATTATTACACAACCTATTTTTGAACCTTATGGTTTTGCAAGTAAATTCAGTAAAAAAAACACCTCAACAATAAGTAAAGGGATTATTCCTGAACAGAAAAAGCAACATTGGAAAGACAAATTATTACTTTGGATTCGAGGAAACTTTTTTATACCAGATGCTCGAAAATTTTGGATTAAACCCTCTATTAAATTTCTTACAAGCTATATCGAAAAACATTCAATCGACACCATAATTACTACTGGACCACCACACAGTATTCATCTTATAGGACTTGGCTTAAAAGAGAAACACACCCTTAAATGGATCGCCGACTTTAGGGATCCTTGGACAACTATTGGTTACCATCAAAAATTGAAGCTTTCCGATTGGTCAAAAAAAAGGCATCTTAAATTTGAAAAGCAAGTTTTAGATACTTCCGATCAATTAATAGTTACCAGTTGGGGTACTCTAAAAGAATTTGAAACCAAAACAAATACACCTATACAAGTAATTACTAACGGGTTTGAAGAAACAAAAGCTTTAAAAATTGCTTTAGATCAAAAGTTTACCCTTTCACATATCGGCTCCTTACTATCAGAACGAAACCCTAAAAATTTGTGGCTTGCGCTTTCTGAATTAGTTAAAGAGAATAATGACTTTGCACAACAGTTTCAATTAAAGTTAGCTGGTGTAGTTAGCAAAGCTATTATTGATAGTATTTATGACGCTAAACTAAAAGATCACCTAACTATTTTAGGATATATTTCCCATACCGAGGCTTTACGGTTGCAACAACAATCGCAACTCCTCTTACTTATCGAAATTGATAGTGAAATTACAAAAGCTATTATCCCTGGAAAACTTTTTGAATACTTAAAAGCACAAAGGCCTATTTTAGGAATCGGACCTAAAAACGCTGACTTTAGTACTATTATTAAAGAAACAAATTCGGGTACATTTTTCTTGTACGAAGAAAAGGAGGCTTTAAAAAGTCAAATTTTAAAATACTTTAATCGCTACCTTGAAAATGATTTAAATGTCAATTCTAAAAATATTCAAAAATATACACGTAAGTCGTTAACAGAACAATTGTCGATCTTAATTCACAAATAAATTATGGGAATCGTTGCCAAACAGTCCATTTTAAATACGATTTACACTTATATAGGCTTCCTATTTGGAGCGCTAAACACTTTGTTTTTATTTACCTATATTTTTAATAAAACCGATTATGGATTAGTTACTTATTTAATGACAGCTGGTAATTTATTATGGCCTTTCTTAACATTTGGAATGAACAATACTATTATTAAATTCTACCATAGTTACGAATCGGATACTGACAAGAATCGTTTTTTTAGTTGGATTTTATTAACCCCCATTATCACTACCCTGTTAGCATTGTTTGCTTACTATTTGTTTTATCAGAGGATTCATAATTATTTTGAAAATGCAAATGCCGTTGTAAGTCCTTACGTATTTATGATTTTAGTACTTGGTTTTTTTACTGCTTATTTTGAATTGTTTTTTGCTTGGGCTAAAATTCATTTAAAAAGTGTTGGCGGAAATTTTATTAAAGCTATTTTTTTACGTGTGTTTATCAGTCTATTATTGGTATTGGTTTATCTTGATTTGTTATCAATACCTCAATTTATAGATACTTTTGGGGCTGCTTATGTTTTAAGAACCTTAGTTATGGGAATTATTGCTTATCGGATACAACCATTTAGTTTTCAATTAAAAAAAATTGAAAAAGTAAGGGAACTTATTACGTATGCTTCTTTGGTGTTGATTGCCTCCCTAATTGCCACCTACCTTTTAGATTTAGATAAAGTAATGATTGAATATTTTCGACCTATTGAGGAACTACCCGCTTACAGCATAGCTATCTACATTGCCTCTGTAATTGCTGTACCTGCTAGAGCTTTATTACAAATCACTACTCCATTGACTGCTAAATTTATAAATCAAAAAGAATATTCTTCGTTAAACGATCTCAATAAAAAAAGCAGTACCAATGGATTATTAACTGCGGGTATTGTAGCTGTTTTGATTCTAACAAATACACATTCTATTTTTGCATTGGTGCCTAAGGATTATACTCTTTTTATTGAAATTGTATTTTACATTGCGCTTATTAGAGTTTTTGATGCTAGTTTGGGGGTTACCAATAGCATCTTATTAAACTCTGAAGCCTATAAATGGATTCTTATTTTTGGTATAGGAATACTTGCTTTAGCTTTCGGATTAAATATTGCCTTAATCCCCAAATACGGAATTACTGGCGCAGCTATAGCTACTTTTATTGCTTACACTGTTTTTAATAGTATAAAATTAATTTTCGTTAAAAAATTTTTCAACATACATCCATTTCAGCTGAAAAGTATTGGAGTTCTTATACTATTGGTGTTGATTGGTATTGTTTTCTATTATGTAAAATTTAATAATCTATCACCGATTTTAAGTATTTTAATTAAAGGTACGCTTACTTCTATTTTATTTATTTTTCTTCTCTTAAAATTGAAATTATCTCCTGAAATATCTGCGAGTATTATGAAGTTTTTAAAACGCTAATACAAAAAAGCTGCTATTTTACTGCTCTGGTGTACAGTTCAAAACAAGTATCCTTATTGTTAGTACATTTAAAACTCAAGGGCAAACTCATACCGCTTTTATCTAAAAATATAATTGCACTGTTTGGTACAATCGGAAGAAGATAACTTCACACCTTTATCCTCAATCTCTTTTGATTCTTGCTTTTTTATGCTTGTTTCAATTAATTTCCATTTTCATAACAAAGGTTTGTTTTTACAGAATGTTTTAAACTAATTAAGCTTTTCTCGTCATCGCACTTTACGAAATCAATATTTTTAACCAATAAATTTATTCGCTTTTGTGCGCAATTAGCTATAATACCTGAATCTTCAATTCTTTTTACCTCAATTTTAGTATACACATCTACTTTCGCTTGAAACTTTTAATTATTAACCGAAGAATGAAAAGGTTATATCTGATTAGTTCCTCCACATAATTAAAACCTAAAACGAATAACCTCCCAATCTAAAATATCTATATAAGGAATGGATTTTGAATTTAAATGACTTTTAACCTTACTTTATACCCTTCGTGATTGCGAACATTAAAAACAGATTGATCTTCAAAAATCAAATATTGCCCTTTAATGCCAACTAATTTAGCTTCAAAAAAAGTGCTTTTACTCAAATTAATTGAGGTTACTTTTTCTGGCACTTGATTAACGGGAAAATCGATTTTTATCTCCTTTACTTCATCTAAATAATAAGGCAACACTTCTTCAGGTAAATATTGTTTCAAACTTTTTTTAACCGCTACCAAATCTTCGTCGGTAGCCCCATTGGTAAGCATTTTACGCCAATTTGTTTTATCTGCAATATGCTCCTTTAAAGCCACTTCGGCAATTCCTGCTAAATAACGATTAGGCACCTCTACTATCTCAAGAGCCTCATGTGCCCCTTGATCTATCCAACGAGTGGGGACTTGTGTTTTACGCGTAACTCCAACTTTTACGTTACTTGAATTTGCCAGATAAACAATATGTGGTTTTAGCTGTACTTTTTTCTCATACTCCAAATCTCGATCTTCTATTCCCAAATGGGCAGTACTTAACTCGGGCCTCATAATCCAATCCCCTGCACTTGGTAGTTTATAAAAATCGTCATAGCAATATCCTTGACGGAACAATTTTTTTTCCTGACCGCAACCTAAACACTGAGTGCCAAGAACATCTATCTTAATTTCTTTACCCAACAGCTGATTCATATGAATAAACCCAGACTCCATTACTAAGTAATAATTAATTGGACTTCCGTACTCGGTTCTCATCTTGGTTAGTACTCCTTCGTAATTCATAAAATAATAGGCTATTAAATTAAAAAAAATAGTATTTTAGATTGCTAAATTTAGATAGATTTAACGTGTAAATATACATAAATCGAATGCCACTACCGATAGTAAATTCAATAGCCAGCTGGTTTCTTAAGAAACGGATCCATCAAATGGAACTGTTTATGAAATACCCTAATGAGGTACAAGAAGAAATTTTATTTAATTTATTAAGAATAGCCAAAAGTACTGAGTTTGGCAAACAATATGATTTTAAAAGCATTACTACATACAAGCAATTTGCTGAACGTATTCCAATAGTAAATTACGAAGCTATCGAACCTTTTATTACTCGAAGCCGAATGGGAGAAAAAAATATTTTTTGGCCATCGGATATTAAATGGTTTGCAAAATCAAGCGGTACTACAAATGCTAAAAGCAAATTTATACCCGTAAGTAATGAATCCTTAGAAGATTGCCATTATGCAGGCACTAAAGATTTATTATGCACCTATTTAAATAACAATGAAAACGCACAATTATTTACAGGAAAAGGATTACGACTGGGCGGTAGTAAGGAAATTCATGAGGAAAACGGCATTTATTCTGGCGACTTATCAGCCATAATAATTGATAATATGCCTTTTTGGGCAGAAATGAGCTCCACACCCTCTAATAATATTTCGTTAATGAGCGATTGGGAAACTAAAATGACCGCTATTGTTAATGAAACACTTCAAGAAAATGTAACTAGCTTAGCAGGAGTTCCCTCATGGATGTTGGTGCTACTTAATGAAATTTTAGCCACTAAGGGCATTACCAATTTATCTGAAATTTGGCCCCATTTAGAAGTCTACTTTCATGGAGGTGTAAGTTTTACTCCATATCGAGATCAATACAAGCAAATATTTCCTAAAAGCTGCAAATATTATGAAATTTACAATGCTTCCGAAGGCTTTTTTGCCATACAGGATCAAAACAATAGTGATGAGCTTTTGTTGATGCTTGATTATGGTATTTTTTATGAATTTATTGACATGGACACTTATCATTCTACAAATCCTAAAGTATATAGATTGGATCAAGTGGCGTTGCATAAAAATTACGCAATCCTACTGACTACAAATGCTGGACTGTGGAGGTACAAAGTAGGAGATACTGTTCGATTTACTTCTTTAAATCCATTTAGAATTAAAGTCTCAGGCAGAACAAAGCATTTTATTAATGTTTTTGGAGAAGAATTAATGATTGAAAACGTAGAACAAGCACTTAGGAAAACTTGCACTAAAACCAATTCAGATATTGTTGATTTTAGTGTGGCTCCTATTTTTATGAAAGGCAGAAGTAAAGGAGCTCACGAATGGTTGATTGAATTTAAAAAAGCTCCTAAAAGCACTATTGAATTCACCACTATTTTAGACTATGAACTCCAACAATTAAATAGTGACTACGAAGCCAAACGAAACAATAATATTACTCTAAACCCACTACAATTAGTAATTGCACGAGAAAACCTGTTTTACGATTGGTTAAAATCCAAAGGAAAACTAGGAGGACAGCATAAAATACCTAGGTTAAGTAATTCCAGAGATTATTTGGAAGATTTATTATGTTTAAATCAAAAAACCAATTAAATTATACGATTTTCGGTTTTATTTTTCGTGTATTTTAATTATAAGTAAACATATTTAATTTGAGATAAAACACTCACCTTTAGAACTTAAGAGGTTAGGATTATATAAAGAAGGAGGTATTACGTAGATGCTTTAAGATTTATCTAAAAAAAGAAAATACAAACGTAAAATTACAACGGAAGCTCATCAAGGTTTATCAGAACGGCTTTACGACTCCAAAGCAAGGCTTTGTTAGGTACACATAAAAAGTTGGGGATTAGTTCTTAAATTTGGACAAAAAAAGAGATGGATTTTTCATTATCGTGTCAGTTTTTACAGGGTAAACACATTTAAAATATGTAGTTAAATGTGTTTAGAATTCTTATCTTGGTTCTTCATTAGCAATCCCTTGTCAGTTTCAGTAAGGGATAAAAAAAATAATGATTTCTGAATCTTCTTCTAATTTTAACACGTATTTTCTCACACATTTTTTTGATAAATCTCTGGAAACTAGATGAACTGATAGAGGTAATTTGAGACACACTTTTCATGATATTCCATTAGTAGTCCTAGTTGGTACTTTATGCGGTTTGAAAAGCTATTCATTGATGGTTCGCTTTGCTCAAAATGAACTTGAATGGTTTAAAAAATATGGTGAATTTGCTAATGGTATTCCTAGTTCAGAAACAATAAGAAGATTCATACACACTAACGCTTTTAAAGAATGTTATATTAATTGGATTAGATCTTTATGCAATTTAGAAGAAATTAAAGCTATTGCTATTTATGGCAAGACCATCCGAGGTGCTTCTACAAAAAGTATATCTAACTCTATTCGCCCCCATATTTTAAATGCTTGAGCCAGTGACCAATAGCTTTATTTGGGACAATTTAGAGTATCAGATAAAACTAATGAGATTACAGCAATTCCGCTTCTACTAAAGAAAATTATTGTAAAAGGTAGCGTAGTAACCATTAATGCTATGGGCTGTCAAAAAGATATTGTTAGCGAAATTGTTAATCAACAAGCAGATTATCTTTATTGCAGTAAAAGGGAATCAAAAATATTTGGAAATAGCCATTAAAGATATTGTGTTATTGGAAACACCCGATGACATTTCGATTAATGAAGATATAGGGCATGGTAGAGTAGAGAAAAGAACTTGCTACATTTATACTAATCTATCCCATTTAGACCATCAAACAGCATGGGAAGGATTGCAACAATTCATAAAAATTACAGAGATAAATTAATGGAAAGTTAAATGTATTTGCCCTACGAGGGGGTTATCTTAACATCTTGTATCATATTTCTAATGCTTAAGATTAATAAAAACACCCATTCTTAATAAAAATTAGAAATGGGTGTTTTTGACAGTACTTAAGTCTTAATCTATAATATTAAATTCATTTTTTAGTTGATAACAATTTTTTCTATATTCACTCCAAAATTTGTTTGAGAATATAAAAAATAAACACCTTTAGCATACATAGAAACATCTATTATCTGTTCTGCTGAATTCAGGGTAGCTTCATCTTTTGTTACAACTACTTCTCCTTTAGAATTTAATAAAACCATCTGATTAACAACGATATTGTTTGGTATCAAAACATTGATTTTACTATTCACAGGATTAGATGAAACTTTAAGTTTATTCGGATTAAAATTTGAAATATTTTTAGATGACCTCATCATTAAAGGTGCTGGTGGAAGACTTGCACTTTCCATTACATAACAGCGCTCACAACCCGTTAAAGGATCAGTCGCCAAAAGAGATATCCAAGTTTGAGAAGGATCTTTTGGACTATAAAATATCACGGAACTGAGTGTTGACCCCGTTGAAGATGGCCCAAAAAGAATGCCTCTACAGCCATCAACATCTTTGAATTTCTTTCCTTTGGTCCATCTCATTTCCAATGGTATATTAGCTGTAGCTATTATAGCAAAATCATCAGGAAAAAAAGGTCCTGCTGGCACTCTTGAAAAACTAACATTCAAAGCGTTACGAGGTACATCCAATGTAAAAGTATTTCCTACACAAATATTATTGGAAGGTGTTACAGATACTTCTCCAATAGAATTTGCATCTAAATTCAATGTTAAAAAATTATCTGTAGTGGTAATAGTTCCTCCACTTAATAAAGTATATGACCACACATAACTATCCACATTCCCATTATCAACTGCAGTAAAGGTTACCGTTGGGGTATTTCCAATAGCTAAACAAACATTATTAGTTGTAATACCTGTTATTACTGGTTCCACACTAACGTTTAGCTCAGACTCTAAAGCACACTCCCTGAATTACTAACACAAATCCACGCAGACCTAGTTTGTATATTATTAGGTTGATTTATATTACCTACAGAAACACTAATGTCAGGCTGAAAAATATTTGCTTGGAGTGTTTACGGAATTTGTATACTGGGTACTGGATTAGTACATGTAGTACATGTATATGTTACTGTACCTTGGCCTGTTACAATGGCTTCAACCATATTACTCCCAGAAACTGTGAGTACAGAATTCCCTCCTGCAGTAGCATTTACTTCCTTTAACAATATAGCTCCTGTGGTTTCCCAATAGAACTTATTCCCAGTAGCTTTGTCCGGTGCAGTTAATTTAACCGTGTCTCCACAAGTAAAATTTGGATCTGAAATTGTTATTGTACTTTGTGCTTGAATTAGATTAGCTGACATTGAGATGATTAGTATTAAACAACTGCATCTAATTTTTAATAGTGTGTAATTTAGTGTTCGAATTTTCATAATGATGGTTTAGATTATTTGAGTTGGTTTTATTTACAAGGGAAACACCTTGCTATTAGAAATTAGAATAAAAACATTGATTAACAGTGTTTTGTGCTTAAAAAACGAATTATATATTTATTTTTTTTGTATATTAATAACTCACATAGCAAGGGTGTGCTATTTTTTGAAGGTCAAAGTATCTGAAACTACATAAATAAATTATTAAATGATGAGGCCTGCAAAGCTTATTTATCAAAAATGAAATAGGCTAAGTGTTGGCATAAATGTCTAACTGGTAATAATATACAGTAATAGAGCTCAGGAATTAGCCAATTGGTTAAAAAAGCAACCATTTGCTGGTTGTTCTAAATCATTAAAATTAACAGGAGAGACTTACGAATATGTTATTGATTGAAATAAAGGCTATTGGCTAACGAATAATGAAGCAGGAACAGAACGTAGAATAGGAGACCATATAGGTTTATGGGATGGAAAAGGACTTAATCAAATAGTTAATCAAGGCAGTATCTCACTAAGTGTGTAAAGTTTAAAATATCGGGGGTCTAGACCCCCGATATTTTTTTGATTAATTTTAAATTTCACATATTATGGACAGCGAAAAATTTTTAGCCGACGATTTTTTAAAACAATTCAAAACTGGAGAAGAATTAACCTCTTTTCTAAAATCTATCCAAAAGCGAGGTATTGAAAAGATTTTAGAGGGTGAACTTGATGCTCATTTGGATTATAATAAACAT
>Ga0209831_1000990_pt1 | contig 26907 bp, 20 predicted proteins | sample Maine_Asex4_meta_FD_187451 | JGI IMG/M metagenome (GOLD analysis project Ga0209831, IMG submission 187451) | Marine algal microbial communities from Maine, USA - Maine_Asex4_metaG (SPAdes) (version 2) | ecosystem: Host-associated > Algae > Red algae > Unclassified | place: Maine, USA | collected... | reverse complement strand
GACGGCAAAATTATTCCCAACATACTTCGCGGCATCTTTCAGACCGTTCCCGCTCACGCCGACGTCTTCTGCGCTCACAATACGGCGCTCTGGGTCGCGCAAAAAAACAAAAAATAAGCCTACTAAAACACCTGGTAAGCCTACAGCAAAGAACGTCGCTTGCCACGGAGCAAGAGGCCCAACCAAGGGAACATCAATAGAGCTTGTTGTTTTTGCCCAGTGTAGTACGGCACCGCCAATGAGATAAGCTATTCCGCCTCCCAAAGACAATGCGGCTGTATAAACCGCAATGGGTTTACCGCGCTTCTCCGGCGGAAAGCTGTCGCCGATAATTGACATTGCCGAAGGGCTTAAAGACGCCTCGCCAATTCCAACCGTCATGCGGGCAAAAAACAATTGCCAAAAACTTGCTGCCAAACCTGAAAGAGCCGTTGCCGTAGACCATACAATCAGGCCAGCAGATACAATCCAAGTACGTCGCGACCGGTCGACCATCCAGCCAATTGGTATCCCCATAGTGGCATATAATATGGCAAATGCAGGACCAAAAATAAGACCAATTTGCTCGTCGGTTAAACTTAAATCCGCCTTGATAGGCTCGATCAAAAGACCAAGAATTGACCTGTCAATGTAGCTCAATACGTATGCAATCGTAAGCATAGCAACCAAGAACCATCCGTATCCGGATTGGGGGTAAGGGTTTTCTAATGTTTTAGTTGCTGTCTTTGGCTCAGTCATATCACTTCAATTCCACTTGAAAAATCACTCTCATTTGAAAAGAAAGGCGACATTTCCATGCCGCCTTTCTTAAAGTCTATCTACTAGAGATAAATTATGATTTAGAAGTTATAACGTGCGCGAACACCCAATTGACGTTTATCACGTAAACCTTGCTCAAACCCAAGCGTGCTAAAATCAAAGAATGGCGTTGCCGCACTCAAATCTCGGTAGCGGTTAATAGCCGTTGCATGATCAGCATTTGTGACGTTCGTCGCAAATAACTCTAAACGGTAAGACTCGACACTAACGCCGGCTCTCAGGTTAACCTGAATACCATCATCAGCAAATGTTAGATTAGTTTCATCCGCAAAACGCTTCCCTGTGTAGAGACCGTCAACGCGCGCAAACCAGCCCATGCCATTATCTAAATCACCCTCGGCGACACCGGATAAGGAACCACTCCACTTAGGAAACCGGTCCAAGGTAGATCCAGATGCATCTGTAGTTCCAAAAACTTCTAAAAAGTTTCCGGACTCAAAGACTTTATATTCACCATCCAGATAGCCTAACGTTCCTTCAATAGAAAACATGTCGTTCAAATTAAAATCACCTTCAAACTCAAAACCTAGAATTTCAGACTTACCAGCATTTACGTTATGATTAACTTGCAATGGACGTCCGCCGCCAGGGCGTGTTATAGCATCAGAGCGCCGGAAACCTTGGTTTGTGCGGTTCATGAAGAAAGCCGCCAGTTGTACCGAGCCTCTGCCATCCGGCAGGCGAGATTTCACGCCAATTTCAAAGTTATCCAACTCTTCTTCTTCGAAAGTAAGCCCCGCACTCGGCTCAATCACTCTTAATTCAGCCAATGACGCCGCTGATAGAGCAGCAACAGCCGGGTTATGCCCCCCAGGTAAATTCCCTCTCGCAAACTGAGCATACAACAATGTGTCATTGGTCAGTTGATAATCCAAGGTTACCCGTGGAAGAAATTTCTTAAATGTCGTCTTCTGTAATAAAGACGACTGATCTTGTAGATCACCATCATTCGAAATTTCATCAATTTGATATCGTCCTTCAAATGCCGCACTGAATTGATCGGTTACGGCGAAATCTAGGCTTCCGAAAAAACCAACAGTGGACACTATTTCTTGACTAAAACCACCGTCACCAAAAGCGCGACCTGAGCCCAGCAGGAAGTCACCATTACTCGTGTATTCCTCATAGAAGTAATTCACACCGCCAGACCAATCCAAACGCTCTCCCATAAGAGATCCGCTAAGTCTAACTTCTTGAGAAATATCTTCAAATTGACGCGAAGCAAACGACCAAAACTGAGGGTCACGAGTATCATCCGCATCCCGCAAAAGGTTAACTTCCTCGTAATTGTAGCCCGAAAGTGATGACAGAACCACCCCATTATCAAATTCGAGACTAAAGCCGCCACTTACGCGAAGGTTTTCACGATCTAACCCCAGTTCCGAACGCAGCGGGCCATTTAACAGAAATAAGTCATTTTCCCCAAGGAAACCCTGTAGCCCCGTTGGTATGTCTGTATTCAAACCAGGCGCATTGACTGGTGCTGCGCCGCAGATTGTCGTGTCTGTCGCAGGTGCAAATGGACCGCAATTATGATCTGCCAAACCTGATAGCGAAACAGGCGCTGCGCCATCATCGTTTTCAAAGTAATTTACACGTATATTGGCATCAAAATTATCTGTTGGTGTGAAATATAAACCAGCACCTACCGACCAGGTTTGTTCGTCCCCGAGGCGATCACCAATGTCTGGATTTTTAAAATGGCCGCTTTTATCACGGAAAGAACCACTCAGGGTCGCCTTAACACTATCTCTAACTATAGGCCCGCTTACCAACCCCGAGAGAGCATATTCACCGCGCGTTTGAGCCTCAGCTGAAACCGTTCCGCCGAACTCATCGCCCGGTGTCTTAGTAATATAATTTACAGCACCCCCAAAAGTATTACGCCCAAAATAAGCAGATTGAGGCCCTTTAATGATTTCAACACGCTCAACATTATCAAGCTGTATACCCTGAACGCCGCCCGAGACAAAAATGCCATCAACAAAAACCGAAGCCGCCTGACGCGTAGGGGCAATGGAATTGATGCCTAGACCCCGAAATCTTGGACCATTATCGAAGCGGCCAGGCAAGCCCACAAATGCTGGATATGAAAAGCCCGGTGTAAATTCTGGTAGACTCGTAATGTCTGTGAGACCCAAATCCTCAATTTTTGCTGCATCAAACGCTGTAATTGCGATAGGGACAGTGAGGACTGTTTCTTCCTTTTTTCTTGCCGTCACAATGACCTCGTCATTGTCTTGCGCAAATGCATTCGCTGGCAGCATAAGCGCCACGATCACTGAAATAGATGCCGAATACATTAATAAAGATGATTGTTTCATGATTGGAATACCCCTTAAAATAATGGTTTGTTATCTGCATAAAATCTAGACTTACACGAGACCCTACGATTGCGCTGTGTCAAACAGCTAGAGAATTTCCATATAAATAATATTCATATGCATATAATAGACGCATTTATTTCGCACGTGTTAAATATACAACACATCTTTAACTTATTAATATGCATTTACATATTTTATTTATGCTATTGAATATTTTTTTATTGCCGTTAGTTTATGCACAATAACCAATCAGGCAGATAACGAGCTTTAAACATGCAGTACAAAAATAAGATGGAAATTTTCACCCTACTAGCACTGATCTCCTCAATTGCATTCAGTGCCTGCACATCCACGCCAAAATCCGACGTCTCAAGTTTGAGTGACATCAGCAATATTGTGGAATGGTGGGAAGGCGATTTTGATAACAACAAACAAATTGACAACTTAAAATTCGATGGGGCGCCTGTTTGGCAGAAGGATATCGAAGGACAGAAACTTGGCGGCCACCTGCCCGTCACAGCGTATTATCGTCGTATTGATTTACCTGAGTTTGGCGAAACTGTCATTTACGTCGAGGAGAAAACTTTCGGACCGGAAGGCAATCCCTATCGACAACGCTTATATACACTGACCCATGATGAAGCTTCTGACGCAATTTCTGTAAAGATGTGGAGTTTTAAGGATAAGAAAAAGTATTTGGGGGCTTGGAAAAACCTAAACCTTGTTGCCAAAGTTACACCCGAAGATATGTCGCCACTACCGGACAATTGCGACTTAGAGATCACCCGATTAGAAGATCTTAGATATCACATGAAGATGCCCAAAGGGGCCTGCGTGTTCGGCTCAAAATTGTTTGATTATCAGGTCGTTCTGGGACCGAACTCATATTGGTTCAGAGACCGTATAGCAAATTCTGAAACGGGCGTAGTTGAAAGCACGGCGGGTGGCTTTACCTACCATCAACTCTCTAAAATGACGCCAAACTAAACACGTGGCAACTCAGCCTGCATTAGTGGCCTTTCCGGATTATCCTTCATTAAGCGCTTCAGAACAGCTCTTTGCTGGCTCTGAAGCAGCCTGCGCGCCAGCAATAATTTCAATGACAAGGGGCCCCAGCACTGACTATAAATTTAAAAAAGGCGATATACTTTCGGAGACTTTCTCAGAACCAGACCAAGTATTTGTGATATTGAATGGCGCTATAGCGCTCTACAAAAACCGAACAGTCACAAATTGTCAAATAACTCATTTAGCATTTCGTAATTCAGTAATTGGCTTGGTTAAGCCTCCTCACAAGCAAGACTATGTAGCTCTCACGCCTACAACAATTAGAGCCTTCCCATTATCAAGTTACCTCTCCTTGAAGACAAGTCATCCCGACTTCTCTAATAAACTAATAAACGGCCTATCGGATGAATTGAGCGTGAGCGAATCTCATGATCACAGCTTTATGGTAGGACGCCTAGACTCACTAGCAGCAGTGGCCGCTTTCATCTCCTTCATGCGCAAAAAGCAAAGCATGCTTACAGAGGTATCAGCAGATACAGATATAATTTTATTGATTTTGAACAGACACGAAATTGCCGATTATTTAGGTCTCACTTTTGAGACCGTAAGCCGCGCGTTTTCTGAATTGAAAAAAATGGGTATCATTGCATTCTCGAACTCGAAAGAAATCACATTACTGAACCAGCATTCACTTAAGGTTCTACATCAAACCATCGTTAGATAATACTCGTAATTTTGAATTTAAGCCCTAGGCAGATTAATCTTATAATGGACCAATATCTTGTGCTCTTTCACTAACGCTTTAACAGCTTTATGATGCGAGGTTGAGTTCTGACTTATACGCTCACTGGGGCCTACAACCCCGAGAACATAGACTTGATTTGAACCCGGAATTTTCACGGGGAAGCAAATGGCCCCGATTCCCCTCACCGCCAGGTCACTCCGCATTGCAACGCCTGTCTGTTGAACTTCATTCCGGATGTTCTGTAAAAGCCTGATGTCTAATTCCGTAAACTGGACCGGCTCAATCATCTTTAATTCCAATAAGTAGTTTTCCAATTCCTCATCTGACAATGCCGCCAAAGACACTAGACCGGTCAGCGATTTTGTTACGACCATTTCAGTACCGGGTCTGGAGCTAACGCCTATCTCGTGAATACATTCGAGGCCCTTTACGATTTCAATTGCGTGCGGTAGCTGCCGCGATAAGTTTATCGTTTCTTTAGTGACTTCATTTAAATCAGACATAAATTGATTAAGTCGACGGTTTTCAATCGCTAAGTCTCGAACCCAATCAACGACCATTGGTAACTTTGGAGAAGGCTTATAGGCCCACTTAGGGTCTCCGTAAGTGAAGTACCCTAACTCCGCCATCGTTTTCAAGAGCTCGTGGGTACTCGCTAAGGGGTAACCTAATTTTGTAGCAATCTCCACGGGCGGCATAGCTTTTTTAGTTTGATCGAAAAGCTCAAGGATCTCAAAAATTCGGCTCGCTGACTTCACAATTTTTATGCTCACGACCCATATCCTTACTGAAAACTATATACATATGCGTATGTTTTCTTTCTGCAGAAGTCCACAGAAAATGCCCCCTCGTCGAAGACAGCTACTCTGTTAATTCGTTACTTTTTTTAGATAAGCAGCTAGCGCTTCACGGTCTTCTGCTTTTTTTATACCAACGAACGCCATACTTGTCCCTGGAACGAGAGCTCGTGGCTTTTCTATCCACGCATCTAAGGCTTCATCTGTCCAAACGATCCCTGATGTCTCCATCGCTTTTGAGTATTTGAACCCCTCCTTCGTAGCGGCGGCAGTTCCAAAAAATCCATGTATATTAGGCCCCGTGCCGTTTTTTCCGCCTGCATCAACCGTGTGACATGACTTACAGCGCAAGAACATTCGCTTGCCCCGCGCAAGAACCGGATCAACCACCGCAGCAACTTCCTGTTCCTTCGGCGCCTCTGCAGCTGACTCCACTTTAGGTTCGCTCTTTTGAACAGTCTCAACAGGCTTATTCGTAGCTTCTTCCGATGAATCAGGGCTACCTCCCCCACATGCCACAAGGAAACACGACAGCAGAATTACAGAACATGATTTATTTAAACTCATCATAAAAAACCTTACAGATAACGGGGTAATGCATCCATGGATGGATTATTGATTAATCTAACAATGCGGCTCAGGGCATGAACTCTCTCACGCGGCGCGGTTATACTGTTTGCCATGCTCAAACCCGCATTTAGATTTCCATGTCGGACAAGCCCCCAAGCCAAATCCCGTTGCCCTGCCGCTCGCAAAGATGTAGCCGACAAGAAAGTCGCGTCCGGCAATTCGTCTACCAATTTTTTCGACATTTCAATGTTATTACTAAATGCAGCAGAACCGGCAATTTCATATAACGAAAATGATGTCATCATTTGCGACTCTTCTTGCTCTAGGAACTTCAGGGCATCGTTGAGTATGTCCAATGTATCGCCCAACGGTCCCGCATCCGCAAGCCTGGTTGCAATCCGGCTGGTTGACCGGGATTGTTCTTGAAATTTAGGCGCTTGAGCTGCTGCGAGGCGAGCTTTGCGAATGTAGTTCGCTCCCACTTCGTCTTCGCCCAGAACAATGTAACTGTGCCCAATGTCGCGTAGAATGCCCGCTGAAAAATACTTATTATCTTGCCCTTCGGCGATGGCTTCAGCCCCCGTCCTCAGCGTGTCCAGCACATCCTTATTCCCGGCCTTAGCCGCCTGAGACATGATGTCTGTTTGTGCCACCGCCTTATAATAAGTGAAATCTGCCGTGATTTCTTCCAAAATTGAAATAGCAGAATCAACGTCGCCTTGTTTTGCAAAAATAGCGGCGATTTCCCGCTGTGTTCGACCGCGATATGAATTTTCAATTTCACTGTCCTGGGCCAGAGAGAGGGCTAGTTTGCGCGCCTTTTCAGGACTTTCGTGTACAGCACGCGCTGTCACAATTTTGCACAATATATCAGCTCTCTTACCGGCAGCCTCAACGGCTCCGCCGTAAGACTGAAGGTTGCTTATTATAGGATCTGCAGCTGAACTGCTGGCCATACTTTTAAGGGTCAAAGCGAGGTCTGCGGCCGCGCCGTCGCGTTTTTTTACGTCCGCAATATTGGGCAATCGTTTAACGGCCTGCTCAAGATAAGACCAAGCCTGATTTCCCTCCCCCTGACTATCGAGAGCCAGAGCAAGCTCGGCCGCGCTCGTTACCCAATCATAATGACCTTCTATCGCAGCAATCGTCTTTTCGGCGTTATCCAGTATGCAGCTGGTAGAAACATCATTCTCCGCACATGCAATTTCAGTTACGCTTACGGGCTCGCTTGTGCACCCCGTCAAAGCCGAGCTCATGACAAATAACGTAAAGATTAGTAGCGTTAAAATATTGATTTTCATAGGTCTATATCTCTTTCAAAATCACAGGGAGTCGGCCACTTCGAATGCCGCACGCTCCCCAGACTCCATAGCGCCCTCCATACCGCGGGCCGCAACTGCAGTGTGCTCGCCTGCAAAATGTATACGTCCAGCCGGCAAGCTCATATCATTCCCAAAACTAGATAACTGACCGGGTTTCCATGCTGCATAAGCGCCGCCTGCAAAGGGGTCTAATTGCCATGACCAGAATTTTACAAACTCGAGAGCGCCTTTTGTGCTCGGCCGAATACGCGCAAGATAATTCAGAATGTATCGGCTTGAGGCTTGCGGGCCAATCCGGTCCAGATGATCTGCAACGCGGTCATTTGCAAAGGCCATGAAACTTGTGATTTTCATCGGGTCATCAGGATCGTTACGCAAAGCATTAAACCTTGCCGTTGGTCCATCAGACCAAATAGACGGCGGCAGGCCGTCCTCTTCCCAGAACTTTCGCTTAGGTACAAAACTAAGATGCGTGACATTTGTATATCCAAGCGTCCGTATAGCGCGGTGCTGGTCGGCTGGCATCGGTGCATCAATATCAATAAGCCGAAGGGCAGAAAAAGGTATCGTTACAATTACACGCTTGGCTTTGAGTATCTGTCCGTTTTCCAAATGGACTTCACCATGATCTTTCTCGTGTCTGATACCCACCACCTTAGTGTTAAAGTGGACATCCGTTTTTAATCCTGTGGCCATGCCCTCCGGAATACGTTGATTTCCTCCAACGCCCGCAAAGGGTGAACCCTCCCGCTTTATTTTGGAGCTCATCTGTCCAAATGTCATGATATTGTACATCATCAAAGCAGACAGTCCGTGAGGACCATTTGAATCGCCGTAGCTCATATTTGTGCCTACAGCGAGTTCAATAGCTCTTGGACTAAAGCCTTTTTTACGCATGTATTCATAAGCTGAAATATCATATTTTGCATAAGCGCTATCGACGAACTGCTCCGTAGAGGTCAGTGGATTATCTTTTGAATAAAGACCGTATTGCACAAGCCATGGCAGAGTTTTTTTATGAGCGTCTGGCATAGGATTCAGTCGGTGTTTTTCCCACTCATCAAACTGGATATGCTCACCGCGTATATTGAGCATGGAAATGTCCCGTTGCGGAACCGTGCGAGGCCTCTCTTTGCCAAACCCAACTCCGTATTTTTCCATTGCCCCTAAGAGGCGGCCGTAACTCGCCCCAATACCGCTGCCGCCAGCTTCTGGCTGCCCGGGAACATCGTCCATGGTATAGAGACGTCCACCAACACGGTCACGGCCTTCTAATAAGGTCACCTTATAACCCATTTCCTCGAGAAGCAGCGTTGCGTTAAGCCCCGACAATCCCGCGCCGATGACGATGACATCTGAGTCTTGGTAAGCCGCTCCAATTTTTGGCGCTATCTTAAATTCAGGGGCCGCTGTTTGGCGTACGTTTTGCGGAGTTCCGCCTTCACTCGCGCTTGACGTTGACTTGCCACACGCGTTCAAAATGGCAGCCGTACCAACCGCGCCGGCTGTTAAAATATTACGGCGAGTGACATTTGTTTTTTCACTACTCACAATAGGACCTCTCAAAGCAACATGGACAATCGAAACTACCACAAACACACTTATATGTATTATAGTTATGTAAATGCATATATTTAGCCTGCATATGATTGATGTCAAATACAACCATCTTGGCCTAGTTAAAAAAATGGCAGATTCTGAGAAGGAGAACATCATGCGCCGCGAATTCAAAAACACCGCCACCCTTATTCCAGTTTTAATACTGGCAGGCACTCTTTCTTTAACGTCGTGCGCGCCTCAGAAAGAAGACATAGCCTCTTCTCCTCCATCAGCAGTGTCTACGATTAATGGCGTAAACTTCACAAAAGGCTTGAGGTTATTGTACAATGCGGAAACACGCTTTGAGTATCCCAAGGCAATAGAGCATCTACAAACGGCTTCAAAATCAAACCCTGAAAGCGCAGAAATTAAATTTCACCTCGCTTACGCTTATTTGAAACGGAGCAAATATGCCGAAACTAAAGCGCTTTTAGAAAGTCTTGAAAACAATGATGCCACACTAACAAATAGTCAAAAATTATGGTCGCAGGCCATGAGAGCAAAGGTTGAGGATCAAACCACTGCAGAAATTAAAGCGTGGCAAAGCGTTCTCGAAAACGACGCCTCTGACAGATGGGCGTGGTATGAGTTATCCTCGGTACAATCAACGGCAGAGCTATATGCGGATGCAGCAATTTCAGCTGAAAAAGCCTTAGAGGTTGAGCCTGATTCATCAAAATGGGAAGCCTCATGGATTTATTATTTGCTTTCAAAAGCTTACTACCGATCAGGCCAATACGAGGCAGGTGTTGCATCTGCTCAGAAGGGTAAAAACAATCAGACCACCTGGCGTTCCACGTATTTTCGGCAGTCCCTTGCAAAATTGCGTTCCGGCCAAGTGACTGATCATGAAAGAATTGTGAAAGATTACATTGATGTCTCAAACACAGAGGGACGCAATAATATAAGCTATACCTATGCGAACGTCGCCCTGTTCTATCATGAACTCGGGGACTTGGATAACGCAGAGATGTATGCGCGCAAGGCTCATCAGGAAGATCCAAAAGGATACCAGTCGTGGGCATTGGGTTTCGTGCTCGCCGATACAGGCAAAGCAGATGAGGCCTTAGAATTGTTATTTGCAGCTGCGCGTGAATTTCCGGAAAACAATTATGTCCACGCTGCAAAAGGTTGGGCCGAATACCGGCTTGGCCGCCTTGAGGATGCTCAGCAAAGCTTCGACAAAGCCAGAGAGCACACAAAGCGCCGCAATTATAGCCTAGAAGGTATGGCAGACATCATTGCCAAAGCGGCGGAAAATCCAAAGTTACCTAGAGCACCTCAGATACCTTGGCTTGGGTAATACTTAAAATAACTCACCCGTTTTTTTTAATTAACTAAGTTGTTTGAGCGCACGTCCGCATATAGGGCTCTCTTAGCCTAGGCCGGAATCTGTGCCATGGGCGCTGACGTCAGACAGCGAGCTTCACTAGTCACTGCAACGCATTGGCCAAGCCTTTCATCCGACTTTTAATGTTTTGGTGTCTTTCTTAACCACAGCAATGAACAGATTTCTTTGTGCTACAATTTTCAAGATGGACGTGCCACTAAACCGAATTTGACAGCCATAAGAAATTGTTTTATATGTATTTTCTGCACTGCGTCGTGCCGTGTGGGGGCACCATTTTTCTCAATAAAAACAATAAGTTAGATGAAAATTTACACACCGAAATTTACAAAATAGTTAGCACCTAAAAGAAATCAGGGGTTCCTAGTGCCAATGAGCAGAGTCCGTATGGTGAATACAGAGACCTACAAATTCCAAGACATGAAATCGGAATTTCCGGCAGACCCAATAAATCAAGCGGTTTTTGATGCTCTAGCGCATGAATATGCTCTTCCATCTATGAAGTTTAAAGATTGCCACGACGATAAGCGGTTTTAGGACGCTCAGATTTTTGTAGAAACATCCTCTAAGCGGACCTCAGAATAGATGAAGTTCTAAGTTTAATGCAAAAAGTAAATTCATGAGTTAGATGAACTAATGGAGTTTACTCAACTTACTCAAATTACAATCATTCTCTGCTCAGCTTTAGCTGGCGGCGTCTTGCTACGACGCATAAAACAACCGCCTCTAATTGCATACATGCTCGTCGGTGCGATTTTGGGGCCATCGGGTGCTGGCTTCGTAGAAACATCGGACAATATCAGGATATTGGCTGAAATTGGGATAACGCTGCTTCTTTTCATTGTCGGGTTGGAACTCAGCCTCCAAGCCTTCAAACGTGTTTATAGAAAGACGTTGCTCATTGTATTTGTACAAATTGCAGCCTGCGTTGGTTTCACTTTTATTATTGGTCAAGTATTTGACTGGTCGCTCGCCCGGATTTTAGTTTTAGGGTTCGCCATATCGATTTCCAGCACTGCCGTTGCGATAGGCGTGTTAGAGGACATAGACGAATTGCGAACAGAAATCGGGCAATTGGCTGTGGGTATATCCGTTGCCCAAGACCTCACTGTTCCCTTTATGATTATAATTATCCTATCGCTCAGCGGCGGACAGGGTTTCGATGCGATAAGTACAGTGAAGCTACTTGGCGCAGCAGTTGTCGTGGTTGGCCTCATGGCTTTTCTGATGAAGCGTCAACGCTTAGTCATTCCCATCTTGAATAACTTACCGGAAAATTCAAACTTACTCGGTTTGATGGCGCTCTCAATTTGCTTCGTATGTGCCAGCATTTCAGGCGCATTGGGACTGTCCGCGGCTTTCGGAGCATTTATGGCTGGATTGGTCATTGGGGCCTCAAAGGACCGGCAGCGAGTTCTTACCTCTGTTTTACCAATCCAAGATTTGCTGATGATGGTGTTTTTCCTCTCAATCGGACTTTTGATAGATTTTGCTTTCATTCTGGATCACGCCATTCCGATTATGCTCCTCGCTTTGGCGGCCTTATTTAGCAAAACTGTCATCAATGTCTTTGCCTTGAAAGCCATTGGACAGTCGTGGAACTCTGCGGCTATCGCAGGGTTCAGCATAGCACAGATCGGAGAGTTTTCATTTGTCATTGCTGCCATCGGATTTGAGCGGCTCATTATTACGAATGAAGGCTATAAATATCTCGTAGCCGTCATTGCACTTACGCTTTTAGTCAGTCCCATTTGGTTGGCTTTGGCTAGGTTACTCGAGTCCGAAAAGCGCAAAAATATAAGTCCTGCGTCTTGAGGTGTATGCCATTTTACATGGCCTTTACTATAAGGATTGAGATTGATATTCCGTATAGGGTTATGACGCAGATTTAGCTTTTGCTTTCAAAATACTTGCCACTTTTTTTAGCAAAGCCATTGTGGCTTTCTCCTCGATATCAGACGCATTACTTGCCGCGCAGAATAGCGTCGACGTAAAAGCCATCTTACCAAGTGTCGTGGTTGAAACAGATATTTTCGGCTCCAACGAAGGAAGGTCTGTTCTTGAGACGCGCTTCACCATTGCTTTGTATTTATCAGCAATTTGTTGATCTGCCTCGGAAGACGCCAGTAATATGGGTTTAACGACTGAAACAATTTCGTTGGGGTCCACGCCGCCCTCAACGGTGACCGTAAATGAGTGGTGCAGATACCCTTTACGGTAGCTCTCATTAAACACAGTTTGTGTGAGCAACACGGAGTTAGGGATTGTGAGAACTCGTCCAGTGAACTCGAAACGGCTACTACTCGTGCCAAGCTCTTGCAGTTTTGTCGTCAGAATACCTTCTACAATAACCTCCCCGCGCATACCCTGAATTTCGACCCAGTCGCCCACGGTGAACGGGTTAGAGGTCGCGCGGTAAAGGGCGCCAACAACACAAAGTAGGTATTCCTTTGTGGCAATGACTGTTGCGACAGCAAAGGCGGTCAGTGATAATGCAAAGGTGGAGAGTTGTGGCGACCAGATAAAAATCAGTCCTAGTAGCCCCAATATGATTGATGTGTTTTGAACAATGGAAATCCATCGACGGCGGGTATCCGATAAACTCGCTTCTTTCCCCACGATGAATCTTATTAAGATTATTCGCGCCGCAAAAAGTACAAGCACTAGAACAATAGAGGCAATGACAGCTCCATTATCAAATTGCAAAATACGGCCAATGTCGGGCCAAGAACTTTGTTGCATATGTAAAGCAGTCACCTGAAGTCCTTAATAATGACTCGATTGAGCCTATGTTGAATATACTGATTTCAGTTATTTCCTCAGCATTTATTTGCTGGAAAGGAAGTCACAAATACTAGCTAGAAGCACGAGCTATCAAACTCATAATATACGCTGCATAGGCAAGTAGCATAAGCCCACCTTCTAAACGGCTGATTTTTTTATGCGTGACGGCAGCAAATAACAAAAACAAAGCGGTTAAAGCCAGAACCCATATGCCGAAGTCTCTAATTTCGACAGGGACGGCTATCGGCTTTATGATCGCGGTGACACCTAGAATACCAAAAATGTTATAGATATTGCTACCAACAACATTTCCAAATGCCAATGCACTTTGACCGCGTAGAGCTGCCATAACTGAAATTACTAACTCCGGGAGTGATGTCCCCACGGCAACGACAGTCAAACCTATAACAGTATTTGAGATCCCAAAGGCTGTTGCGATTGTGATGGAACTTTGCACTAAAAACTTTGCGCCCAGTATTGTGAGCGCAAAACCTGCGAATACCATAATTGCACAAAGACCCATATTAAAGCTGGGTTTAGAGATAGTCTCGGAATTGTCAGTCGCGGGAACTTTGTTGCTCTCCTGACGGTAAGCGATGTAAATATATGCTATCAAACACATCACCAAACTCACGCCAATCCACAGTGTAAATTGTCCGAGCAATACGAAGATTAGGCAAAGAAATGTGGCTAAGGCTAAAGCAAAGCCCTCGCGTTTAAGACTGGTTTTTTCGATGGTAACCGGCATTATTATAGCTGCGAGTCCCATGATCAGTAAAATATTGGCAATATTGCTGCCAACAACATTGCCAACGGCGATGCCGGGCGCACCCGCCAGAGCCGCTTCGACACTCGTAACTAATTCAGGCATAGATGTGCCAAAGCCAACGAGGGTCAGGCCAATTAACAAGGGCGAGAGTTTCAAATGCGTGGCAACGGCTATAGAACCTCGCACGAGCAATTCACCGCCACCCACCAACAATGCGAGACCAAAGCAATGCAAAAGGTAAGTCATTGGCTCTTATTCATAAGACACTACTGCCCCTAGCGAGCTTGATAACCACGCGAGTCGATATGCACGAAAGGGCCATGTGCAGCATTGGCTCCGTAAACACCGATCCCGCCAGACGGCCAGTTTCGTCCACCTTTGGCGGCAAGAGTTTCTGCGAGCGAAGCCAAGGCTCTTGCATCATCTTTGTTGACTTTGCCATCACCATTCAGGTCATCCATTTGACCATCACCATTACCGTCAAGCCAAACGTCTGCTGCGCCTCCGTATAGATGCCGTGAGGAGGTCGTGCGGTTACCAATGGATCGATTATAAAAAGGCGTTCTTAATCCACTCATCACATGCAGCGTTTTCGCTTTCCAGCCCTTGGCATTTGCGGCCTCAAGAAGTGTTTCGAGCTTTATCAGTGTTTCAGGCCGTAGCGAAAGATAAGTAGGATCATGGCCTGGCTGTTGTTTGCAGATAAATTGGCCGAGTGTGAAGTTTGGTGAAACATTGAGAGACGCAGGACCGTGAGATAAATCGATGAATCCTTTTGGAGCGGCATAGCTACGAAGGTTTTTGAACAGTGTTTTTCGGTAACTTCCGATCTTATAGTCATTCAGCGTAGCATTTTCGGTATTTTCAAAGGGTGTCAAAACAAAGACATGCAGTAATATTGACTCGCCATTGTGGTCAAAACGGAGTTCGTGCCTCCCTGGCATATCGGGAGCAGTCCACTCCCAACCAGTCGCTGTTTTTAGTCCCATGCCCGTTTCATTCGTCAGCATTGCTGAAGTCCGGATGATGACTTTCCCTGACGGGATTACAGTCGTCATCATCGTGTGAAAGTCCGACGTAAATCCCTGATAGTTTATCGTAAAGCCAACACGGTCGTTAGGCTCTGCTGCATGGGCGTGTGAGACAGAGGCTACGAGTAATGCAAGGCTTAGCCATGCAGTACTGAAGTATTTGGTTTTAAACATAATAACCTTGTCCTTGAATCTCTTAGTTATTGAGATTTAGGTTTAGCGTTGAGGCCAACCAAAACTTTTGCGTCACGGTCATAAATGTCGTCCAAGAAACGGACACCGTATTCGCCTTCACTTATGGCAGTAAAATAGAGAATATGGACTTGCACAGGTGTTTTGAGATTCGCGCGCGTTTCGCGGCCTGTCGTGAGTACAGAGTCTATCCTCGCGCGGTCCCAGCCTTCCGTCTCGGACAAGAGCCATGTCGATAAGCCGATAGGGTTTTCTGTCCTCAAGCAGCCAGAAGAGAAAGCTCTCTGACGCTGTGCAAACAAGCCTCTGTTGGGCGTGTCATGAAAATATACATTGTGTTTATTGGGGAACATGATTTTGACTTGCCCCATTGCATTCAATTCGCCCGGCTTTTGACGCATACGATAAGGGAAATTACTGCGGCTAACCTCATTCCAATTGATAGAGGTCGCCGGCACGACTTGGCCTTGACGGTCTAGAATTTGAAACCCTAAGCGTTCAACCGCCCCAGGGTCTCTCTGAAATGTCGGAAGCTTATCACGGGTTGCCAAAGAATGGGGCGTTTCCCACCACGGATTGAAAACCAGATATTTAATGCTATCCGAAAAAACAGGTGTTTTGCGATATGTTCGCCCAACCATCGTTAAGTGACGACTTTCGACAACACCTTTGTTCCAAGCGGTGACATCGAACGCAGCAATATTTGCTCTCAGATGCCGTTCACCCAAATCATTAGGTAGCCAACGCCAGCGCTCCAAATTGACGCGGAGTTGATTGATTTTATCGCTAAGCCCGCGATTAAGCGCAGCGAGTGTGACGGGGCCGACCGCACCATCTGCATTCAGGTCTGATGCTACTTGAAAAGCTTTAACAGCCTCAAAAACCATCTCATCGGTAAAGGCGGCAGATTTGTCGTCGTTCAAATATCCCAATTCCACTAGCCGTTTACTGAGTAGGTTTATACGCGGAGAGACCACACCTGATTTAAGCGTTTCTCCAGCTGGTATTATTGTTTGTGCCTGCGTTGCTTGGTTTTTTAACGATTTCAGCTCGGTTTTTAGAGCCAGATAGCTAGGTTGTTTGGGCGCGAATTGTTCAAGGCTTGAACCTATTGTTTTATTAGCAAGCGCAGTGGACAATGCTTCCGATAGATTTGCCTCACGGCGTCCAGCAGTCCAGTCCGGTTCAACTGATGTTGGATTAAGTTTGCCGTAGAGCATATGTGCCGCAGCAGACATCCAAGCGTCTGTTGCCATCTTGTCTCGTGCTTCTCCGACGAGCGATCTACTCCGCAAAACTGACAAATGATAATCATCCGGGTTGAGGCCGTGATGGCGCAAATCTTCTAAAGCCGCGATAAGCGCATCGAAATTTACTGCATCATCCCAAACAGTTTTTGAGGTCGTTTTTGTGTAAAACTGAGATGTGGCAACAGGGGCATTGTAGCTTTCAGCACTTGCTGGTGCTTGTGCAGTGGAGCTTGTGGCCAGACACACTAAACTCATTAGCGGTAGTGCAGTAAGTTTTTTCATGATTTTCAGCCAATTCCAATAATATAGACTTATAGTCTAAGCGCAGAACAGGGTCTAAGGAAACGAATTCAACATCCATTCTAGCTTAAGTGATTGTGGAGATACAGCTTAACTTACTCACTCAAGGACTATCCAAGATACCTACAAACTACAAAATCAAATTGTATCCTTTGGAGAATTGGAATTACTTTCCGAAAGCAAATTATAAGTCATGTGTTTGAGGCCCGCTTAGCCCCCCAAGGCAGTCGAAATATGAATGTTATATCTACTCCGTAATTAATCCTGACCTCCTCAATCGCCCACCTTCTTAGCGGCCGCAATCATAACATCTGTGTAGAGATGCGCATATCGTTCAGTGGACTTGGCACTCTTGTGCCCTAGAAATGTGCCTACAATCGGTTTATTCTCGTGGAAATAAAGGCAAGACTCAATCAGCGCACTTATTAATCAACAATTCGCGATACCTCTAATATACAATCCGCGAAACCTGTAGTATACAATCTGCTAGTCGTGGTGAATGGAACATAAGAGTGGCAGAAACAGCAAATAACCTACCTAGGCATATGACAGCAGAGTTGAATGACGCTCTGTCTTTTTCGCGGGTCGTCAATTTGGTTGGGCCTCGCCAGGTCGGCAAAACAACGCTTGTTAGGGATTTGATCAGCAGGGGTGAATTCATAACCCTAGACGATACCGCAATATTGGAAGCTCTAAACGCTGACGCCGCAGGTCTACTCACATCTCGCATGGCGAAGATTAGGAACCAACCTCTTATTATCGACGAAGCGCAAAGATCAAAGACCCTCGCGCTCGCCATAAAGCGTATCGTCGATAAGGACCGCCGCAAGGGCCAATTCATATTGACTGGGTCGTCCAACATATTCACTGCGGCTGACGTTGCGGATTCTTTGGCTGGCCGCGTCCTTACACTCAAATTATGGCCCCTCACGATTTCAGAATTAAAGACAAGGCCGCCAAGCAAATTGCTTGATTGGGCCGTTCAGAAAACACCGCTGCTGGAGGGATTGCCAGAACCCGAACCCACCGAACGATCAGACTATATCAATTTCGTTCTCGAAGGCGGCTATCCAGAAATCAGAGAAATGCCTATCAAGCCGCGCCAGAAACAATATGGAGCTTATGTAGACACGGTTGTCGACCGCGATGTTGCGGATGTGCTCCGCATAAGAAAGACAGATGCACTTAGACGGCTCATAGACCAAATGGCGGTACGAACCAGCGCAGAAATCAATGTCTCTGCTTTATCATCCCTACTTCAAATTCAGCGGCAAACTGTCGAGCAATATCTAGATGTTCTCACCAAATTATCCATGGTGACAAAGCTAGGCCACTGGACGTCAGGCGAAGGAAAAAGAGAAATCAAAAACGCCAAATATCATTTCGTGGATACGGGCATTGCATGTGCCCTGCGCCGTTTCACCGCTGAAACATTTGAACTTGGCGCTAACCCCGCAGCGCTTGGCAGTATAATGGAGAGCTTCATCTTCAACGAAATCCAACGTTGCGTGCCGTTTCAGGAAAAAGACTATAAACTCTACCATTGGCGCAACCGGGATAAACGAGAGATCGACATTCTCGCTGACGCCGACACCCACCTTGTCGGCATTGAGGTCAAGACCGCAGCGACAGTAAAAGGCGATGACTTTAGGCACATAAAATGGTTCGCAAAAGAAGGGCCTGGAAAGTCACGAACCGTGACATCCGTAATATTCTATTTAGGCGAACATAAACTCTCATTTGGAGATCGCTGCTTCGCACTTCCTGTCAGCACTCTGTGGAGCCAGTAAGTCGCCAACTACTTACATCACCCTCCAACCTTTTTGGCAGCAGCAATCATGACATCTGTGTAGAGATGGGCATAACGCTCGGTGGATTTAGAGCTTTTGTGCCCAAGAAGTTTGCCAACAATCGGTAAGGATAAGTTCTGCGCGACGGCAAGGCTTGCATATGTATGGCGCAGATCATGGATACGCACATCGCTAAGCTCTGCCCGCTCCCTAATCAGTCTCCATGGTTTTTGGATGTTTATGAGCTGCGCGCTTTTTCGCTGCCCTGGGAAAACAAACGGATTATCCAGTTTGCGCTCTATGTTGCCAATATAGCGCCTAGCCTTATTGCTCAGAAATATCGTCTTCTCACCCGTCTTGGAATCCGGCAGATGGACCTGCCCATTCGGCAGATCAACAAAGGTCCATTCCATGTTCAGAACTTCTCTGAGACGAGCCCCTGTCATCTGAAGAACTCTGATAGCGTCAATAACTGGCGGTGACGTCCAGCCATTCACTTCTGCGTCTACCATGACGTTTTCTAGACGTTTTAGCTCCTCTGCATTCAAATAGCGTTTTCGCGACACCTCCTTAAACTTTCGGATATGGCGGACGGGATTAGTGTTAGGCTCGCGATACTCCCACTCTTCGGCCAGATTGAATATCTTGGAGAGTAATGCCAAAATCCGATTGGCTTTGACAGGTGTATCCGCAAAATCACTCTTAAGCCTGACGATGTCCTTTGAGCCAATTTCGCTAAGGGCCTTGTGGCCGAGCGCTGGCTTAATATCTCGCTCAATATAACGGCTATCTTCCTCAATGCTTTTGGGCTTCTTATGAAGCTTGGCATAATCCTCTATATAAAGATCACATAGCTTACGTAGGGTGATAGACTGAACAATAGGCTTGGCGTTTAATATGGGCTTCCCTTCGGCGCGATTGACAACCCAGACCTTTACCGCGCGCCTTGCCGCTTCCGCTGTTAAAGCGGCTTCATCCCCAAGCTTTCTATTACGCCGCCTGCCATCATGCGTTCTGAATTTATAGATGTAGGACCGCCGACCAGAGGGCTGTACACGAAGCCCAAACCCCTTAACTTCTGTATCCCAAAGACAGCTCTCTTTACCCGGCTCTCCTTTAAAACGGGCCACTGATCTTGATGTTATCTTTCCTGTCGCCATTAAGCCCTCCCAAAATGTGTGGGTCCTCACAGGGACCAATTGCGGGTGATATTGCGCGTAGCCCTGTGCTATGGGGTGATTATAGCATTTTTAAATGTCAATGAATACAGTTGCTTAGTGCACTGTAGAGTACTGGAGTGCATTAAATCAAACACCCAAATTCTATTTTGTAATCAGGGGGTCCGCGGTTCGAGTCCGTGTGGGGGCACCATTAACTATCTGAAATCGTTATGTTTTTCGTGATTTTCGCCTTATGACGAAAGCGGCGATTTTAGCTCTAGGCACCCTATAGGCACCAGATGCGAGCGTGTTTTGACGGGGTGGGTGGAATTTCTGTAAGGTTACGGTTTGGTAAGCTGGACGCAAAGAAATTCAGCAATCGCGAATCATTGGCTCGCATCTCAGAGTATCGCTGATATTAAAACTATTTTCGTGTTGCGAACTAAGCCCAATCTGAGCGGTCAAGTACTGCCATAGCATTTGTTATTTTCACAGTCGCAACACTCACCTTCGCAACACGGCCCAAAAGGTCGATGACATGGTCTTTGTAATCGGCAAAGCGGTAAGTGTTATACTTTTCGCGGATGGTGGGGTCGCGCGGTTTTTTCTCTTTGTGCTGGTCTAATACCCAGTCAATTGCTGAACGATTGCCGAGGCGGTAATCCCAGGCTTCGATTGGCACACCCGTGAGTGTAGTATCCTCGTCCAGAACGACCTGTGCGTCTTCTGGGCGTGATTTTAAGATAACTCTAGGCGTGCTGCCCTTTGCCCGCTTAGAGGCTTTGTCTTCGCGTCCTAGCTGTAATGGCGTCACGTCTTCATAGCCGATGTGCAAAGCCATAAGTGTTTTGCCCCAATCGCGCCATTTCTTGAAATCAGGGTAAAACGGGATGCGCGGAAATTCGCGCTTTAAATTGATTGCATAGGTCTCGCGGTAAACGGGGTCATGCAGGACAGCATAGCAATAATTGAAAACATCGTCTTTGGTGAGTTTCTTATCATACGCCGCCCGAAATTTACGCAGCGCCCAATCGGTAATGTTATCGATGCGCTCACCGGATTCTGTGTAGCGGTATTGAGGGAGGCATTGATAACCATCTTTTGTATCTCCGACGTGAAGGTCCGATGGTCTGTCTGATGAGGTGACACAAAATCTGGCCCGTGAGTTAAGGTCGTTGATAGATATTATCTTATTCATACCCTGCTGAAACTGAAATAAAATTCCAGGCCTATCAATTAACTTTGGCGAGTAAACCATGGTCTTTCGGGTGTAGGGGCGAACTAAGACACTAATTTCATCGAGGTTACCCAACTTCTTATGTTTCTTATACTTAGACTTTAAAGTGTCCGACCAAGATATTTTCTTTTGGTTTAAGTTCCCTTCTGGGCCAGCCTCATAGCTTTGTTGCAAAAACCGCTTAGAGAACTCTACTTCTCCAGTGGCAATAGAGTAAATCCATTTATCTCGATTAGTTGATATACCAAGTCTGAAGTGTTTAAATACCGACCGTTCGCCTCTTTTGCTGCTAGCTTTATTCGTTTTATCATCAATTAAACTAACAAATCCATCCCAAGAGTTTGGAGGTGTCGCCAGCCAGCTATCATTTTCGTCTGGAAATATGAGCTTTGTTTCGAAATTGCTTAAGCGAGTGGTGCTTAACTTGGCGAGTTTATCTTCTCTTTTAGTGAGTTTGCCTAAAGTAGAATACTTTATGCTTTCAAATTTTTCATTTTCTTTTCGAACTAAAAAAATTATCGCAACACCAGTTCCTATTCCTTCAAAAACATTCTCTCCGCCTCTATGGCCAGACAAACGCCATGCACCTCCCAAATCAACAACGTATATATCGCAAAAATTCTTTTTAAAATAACGACGCAAGCCATCGTGACTCCCGCCTTCGATGTAACTCCTGTTTGTAATGAAGCTAACGATCCCGTCCTCAGCTATCCTTTCTGTTGCCCATGCAAAAAATCTAATAAACGGATCTTGGTTTCTTGTTTTAGTTGCGCTAGAAAATTTAGTAATACTATTTTTAACACGACGGTCAATATCCGTGTAAGCTCTATTTTTATTTCCATCCGAAACGCTATTTTGCTGATCGTTATAAGGTGGGTTTCCTATTACCACAGTCATTTTCTTAGAGTTTTGTTTTTTTACTCTTGCTATGTTTTCATCAGAAATGCCTGCGAGCCAATCATATTGATGATTTTTTCTAATGCCCAATGCGGCTGTATTATCCAACGTGTCCACAAAACACAGTGCGGGATATTCGGCATATTGACCAACAATCTGTGCGTATGTCGCTTCGATATTTAGATTGGCAACATAATAAGGCAAAATAGCAAGTTCGTTTGCGTGAAGCTCATTTTTGTATTTATAGGCCAGCCGTTCGCGGTCGCCGCGAAACATTTCAAGCAGTTCGCAGATATAGGTGCCTGTTCCCGTGCAAGGATCGAGGATTTCAACATTAGGCTCGATAAGTCCCTTGCCAAAATGTTTACGGCACAGCCAATCTGTTCCGTCGAGCATAAAGCGCACAATTTCCGATGGTGTATAAACGACGCCGAGACGGTCTGCGGCGTTGGGGTTATACGTTTTATAAAAACTCTCATAGATGACCTTAAGAAAGGTCTGTTTTTCGCTATGCGCCGTAATCTCGGCTGCCGCTGCACGAATGGCTGCGTAATAAGGCTCCAGCGCTTTCAAAGTGTTTTTCTTCACCGCGCCGCGAAAAAACAGACGCTCTAAATCATAAAGCTGCCGCGCAACATTATTGTCTTTATGAAAATCGCTTTCATTAAAGACGTGATTAAAAATATCTTCGGTTAGGATATGCTGAATCAGCATTTCGCGGACATCAGCTTCGCCAATGGTTGGATTAATCGTTTCCTTGGCGTGTGAGAGAAAAGCACGCGCAGCTTTGGCGAAACCTGTATTCGTTTTATAAGCCTCAGTGATTTTTTCGCGCAGACGTTTTAGAACTTCAGGCAAGTCAACTTGGAACTGTCCAATCGCTCGACGAAAATCGCGTATCTCTGGACGCTCATAAGCGAAAAAGCGAGTTAACAATTTCGTCAACCCTGCAACATCAGACATATCGGTTCGATGAATTTCTGAACCGTTTTGAATCAGAACGGCTAGTTCTGATGTTTCATAAATAATGTTACTTGTCGGATAGCCAATAGATGTCTTCTTCTCAATCTCCTCATCTAGGTCATCTTGTGTGTCTTTGGCTTCCCAATACCCAAGCGGCACCCGCAAATCATGGACTATGGTTCCATCAGGGTATTTAGTCGTGTCGAGTTTTGTTTTGAAAGGATGCTCTTCAAGTAAAAACAATTCATTAGACCTCGCCCAGTCACGCAGGAGACTACGAAAGGCAGGACGGATTGTTTGCTCATTAAGCGAGCCTGACATTGCCTTTATACGGTCGAGTTCCGACCGGAATTTAGTCACCAGAATTTCGCTCACACATCCCCCAAGTTTTAGACACATAAACCTCTAAGGTATTTGATATTTACAACCAAGCGTATTCGTAAAACTAATTACACAATCCACATGGCTTAAAAACACCCCAGAATCGGTCAATTCAACTCACGTCCCGGCCATTTCCTTAGGCGCTATGGGGGATTGCGGCGAATCCACGTCCCAACCCGACTCCCTCGCGTCCCGCGAAAAACGATGTGCAGACAATGGCTTAGGCCATTTTGGGCCGCGCCCTTTATCTTGCCCTCTGAATCTCACCCCCAAAACCATCTAAATCCTACTATTTCCGATAATTCAGATTTTTTAAAAACAGGCGTTATTCGTCTAATATATGTGAAATTCGTATATCTAACACCACTCAAAATTTACCTCCAAAACTAACGATATGAGGTAAAATTTTGAGTTAAGCCCATATTATTTTTGAGATTTCAAACAATAATTTGTGTCTCGCTTCAAGTTCATCTGGCCCAAATTTTACGACAGGTTCAAAGGCCAAAGAATGTTTTTTCTTTAAATCTCGTAGGTCAATTTTTGACTTATAAGTGTCCGTATGCAGGGTTTCATTCCAATATAACGTGCCTGCATAAGTCTTTAATTTCTTTCCAAAGGTCTCATTATTACTTGAGATGTTATCCTTGCCTTTCAGTAGTAGCAGACCACCAAGTCTGTTTCTTTCCTGATCAAATCTATCTTCATCATTATCAAACAAAGCCAAGTTGTCATCGTTATAGGACAGTATATGCTCGATATGAAACCCATCCTTAGCGGCACGTTTCTTGACTAAATCGCGCACCGAATGTTTCATTCCGTCATTAAGTCCGCGTGACATGAATTCTTCTATACGCGCTAGAAAATACCGCTTGAAAGTCACATTCAAATTGATACCAGCTTGCTTAAAGTACGTGTATTTAAAGGTGTCATCTGCGTCAGTATTCCGGCGGTTATTTACTTCTTTTATGAGATATTTATCAAAAGCGGGCCGCAAAGCAGAGACATTTTTCTCCCGAATTTCAGATGAAATTTGATAAAGCAACTGCTGAAAGCTGTTGCTGTCATAAGCGCCCTGCAATTGTAACAGTGAGAAAATTCTATCCATCTCATATGGAATTTTCGCTAGCTTTTCGGCCTCTTCGTGATCACCAACTTTACAGGACGACTGAACAAATAGGAAAGCACCATCAATACTATTTAGGCTATTGTAAGCGAAGGCACCCGGCTTTTCGTCATCAAAAGCTTCAAGGCATTTTTCATAAAGCTTTGCATAGTTGGCGAAATTACCTTCTAAAAATTGGATGACTCCAGTCGGATTTTGAACGACTCCAAGTTTATCTTCAAAGTCATTTGCGAAGATTTGACGATGGTAATCACCATCAAAGCTTTGGGCATCTTTCCTGGTATCTGCAAATTTAGCTTTGAGATAATAACGGAAAAAGTAGTCCGCTTCGTCTTCACCATAGGCATTTATCGATGTGATTTTATCTTCCCAGACGCCATTCAAGTTGCGCTTATCAAGAACGGCTTTATCAAGTTGTCCAAGTAGTTTTCCTTTTAAAATCTCGTAAGGCTGAAGTTTGACACCTCGATCATTTATAACTTCAAAGACCATCGGAACATCAGTCTGTTCCACAGCTAAATTGATTAGAACAAGTCGATATAGAAAGTAAAAAACAAAGCTTTCAAATTTATGTTGAGAAACTAACTTTCTGTCGAGGTAGTCACTTAGCAAATAATAATTCGTCATCATATTGTCGGCAGTGATGCCAGATGACGGTGCAAAGCCTTCCAACTGATTGCTATATATCTTTTCTTGTGTCTCCTGATGACCTTCATGGTTCATCCAATGTTGGCTTTTTGCTCCAACGTGACCTACGATTTTACCGTCAATCCATTTCTCAAGCGGAGACTCAAACTGCGCTGCTAGGTGATATAATTTCGTTAGAATAAGTGATAGAGTGGTTAGGCGTTGTTGTCCGTCGACAATAAAAACCTTACCGCCGACTTTGTTCGTGACGTAAGTATTCAAGTAATACCAAGGATAATGCTCTTCGATAGTTGCCTGTTCGGCGGGAAGCTCACTATTGTTTTCATATGTTTCATCGAACTTAAAAAAGACATCATCCAACAACCGCAAGACTGGTTCTGATGTCCACCTGTAATCACGTTGATAGAGATCGATATGATAAGTTGTGCTTGAAAAAACAGCGTTTATATTTTGTTTATCCGGTGAAATATCCATTCCATTCCCCATTATTCTTTGTTCGTCTTAACTTATCAACCAACTTAGTTTGAGTTGTTTTTTATGCAACAATGAGTTGAGAGTTTATTTTGGGGTGCGCTAGCACCCCTGCCTCGCGGCGAGCAGGGGTGTGCAAACGGAGTTAAAAATCAATGCGAGTGGTGCGGGCGCAGGCTTGAAAAGCCGAGCCTCGGTCGTGTTTATTTTTGACGAAGTGCGCCGAGGGCGAAGCCCTAAGCCCTAAGCCTTGTGTTTCTTACGCTAAAACTAGCATCATTTTGAAGGGCTTTAACCTTTTTTAGTCGAGGCCACTAAGAAAGGATAAGCCGTTATCCTTTCCTAAGACACCTAAAAGGATGATCAATCATGACATTTGCCAACTGCTTTCTATGCGACCATCGGCTTTCTACTCGAGCGATTACTTGCCCTAAATGCGGCGATCCTGACCCGCATCATGTCAATTTTCTCATCAATAGAATTAGAGCTGTTCTCAATGAATCCGCCTGTCCAAGACATAGTGACGGCATCATGGAATGTTACGACGATAGTGACCAAATCCATATATTCCATAAGGTTTGTAGCATGTTTTTAACAGATACTTTGCAGGAAATATCAAATCTCAAGCCGCAAAATTTACGCGGCCATATCGGGAATTTCTTTCCGTTATATATGTTTCGGCGAGACTATAAGCACCTTAAAAGGGTGATTTTTGAACATAATTCAATTATCTTAGCCATCTCGGATTATCTGTTTTCTCCATTGCCAAAGCTTGAAAAGCTAGTTGAAACATCCAAGCTTAAGTACTTGCTAACGCCTTCCTTAAAACGTCCGTTTTACTTGAAGGGCGTTGCAACAATTGAAGATATTAGACATCATACGCCCTTATATGAAGCGATGTGCGAACTATAAAATTCCAATTCAGTCATCACTAATATACATTTCACACACATTCTACTATACATTTCGCACATACTCTATTATACATTTCGCACAACATCTAACTTACATCCTGCACAGGAATAAAGGCCTTTATGACACGCGAGTCTAGTTTAACGCCAAGACACTTAAGCACTGAACTCAACCGCGCTCTTGCTGCTGCACGGATCGTCAACATTGTCGGGCCACGTCAGGCCGGTAAGACAACCTTTGTCCGTGACCTCTTCAGATTAGTACAGGCAGGCGCTAAATTTGTAACCTTAGACGATGCTGATTTACTCGCCGCAATAGAGAATGACCCAGCGGGTCAGCTCGCTACGGCTTTGTCACGTTAATGCCAGTTTTCAGACATTACGCTAAAGTCTAGCGATGAAAACCTCCATCTATTCTCGTCATCGCTTCCATCCGGATATTATTCGCCGTGCCGTCTGGATGTA
>Ga0209831_1000988_pt1 | contig 26925 bp, 22 predicted proteins | sample Maine_Asex4_meta_FD_187451 | JGI IMG/M metagenome (GOLD analysis project Ga0209831, IMG submission 187451) | Marine algal microbial communities from Maine, USA - Maine_Asex4_metaG (SPAdes) (version 2) | ecosystem: Host-associated > Algae > Red algae > Unclassified | place: Maine, USA | collected... | reverse complement strand
GCGTGGCTTTCCATGTCAAACCTGTGCGCAATGCGGCCTGCGAGCATATGTATGTCGAAATTAGCCTCAAGGATGAAAACGGAAAGTGGGACGTGACCCATGCCTTATATCCTGGAAAAGAGGCCCACGAAAATTTCGGTCAGACCCCGCTCGCCGACCAAATTCAATTCAGCACAATTAACGCGCCCGGCCCCTACGCTGTGACAGCTTTGGGCTGTAAGCCATATGGGCAGGACATGTGGGTCTTCCGCGGCGTGTTGGCCACATTTAAAACCGAAGCCGGTAAGCTCAACTATGCCGGGGAAATCGGATATGACAAAAAAGATAAAACATTTGTGTCCGTCACCGTTGCAGATAGATCTAACTTCGCCAAGGATCTCGTAACTGAACGCATGCCAGCTTTCGCGCCTTATTGGCAAAGCAATGTGATGGAGGAGTTCACGGTCAAACTCCCCCCAGAACAACTCGCAGCCCTTAAAAAGTTAGCTGAAAAGCAAAAGGCAGACCAAGTGCGACTTGAATATCGCAACACGGTGGCTAACAAATTTAACACGGCGTTGAGAGACATGCGGACGTGGCGCGCCGTCTATGTGGATGTCGATGAGCCCGGCGTACCGCAGGAGGCCAAAGCTGAATACAAGATGCTGCAAAAATCTATGAGTGAATACAGAAAACAAATTGAAGACATTGACGGCCTTATCGCTCAAAATAAAAGTATAGCCTTTATTCAGGCCCACATGCGGTTGATAGATAACTTAGATGCCGCGAATGCACGCTACAGGGCCTATGCTAAAATACACGGCTACGGCATGGACAGAGACGGCCCGATGGAGCCCGAACGCATCAAATTACTAGATGATACGGGTAATGCGCGGCAGGCCTTACGCGAACATAAAGGCTAAGCCGCTCTAATTACTTGAGCCCCAATCGTCGTGCGGTGCAGCAACCGCGCCTGCCCTTTATACCCGCCCGTCGCCATGTGAAGCAGCGCGCGGTTATCCCACATGATGAGCATGTCTTTTTCCCATTTATGGCGGTACTGAAACTTGCGCTGGGTTTGGTGCTGATAGAGCTCCATCATCAGGGCCATGGCGTCCGCCTCGCTCAGGCCCTCAACGCCGATAATATAACCGGCTGACCCGAACACGCCGAGCCGTCCGGTTTCGGGATGCACGCGAATGATAGGGTGGGTTTGCACGGCGCTGGCCTCGTCCGAAGGCCGAATGTCCATACTGCGCGCGGCCACATCGCCCTCCCCGTAAGCTCCGTTTTTAGCGTAGGCTTTTTCGGCGCTATGTATGGCGATTTTGCCTTCGAGCTTGGCGCGTAACTCCGCCGGCATCTCGTCAAGCGCCATGTGTTGATTGGCAAACAAAGTATCCCCGCCCGTGTCCGGAATATCTATCCCGAACAGACACGTTCCCGCAGGCGGATTTTTCTGAAAGCTCCAATCCGTATGCCAGGCCTCGGCGAAAATCGGCGCAGTTTCATCCGCCGCGCGTTTGACCGCAATAATATGCTTGCGCCCCGGAATAGGCGCAATAAACGGATCGTCCCCGAAAGGCCCAAAACATAGCGTAAACCGCTCCAAATCATCATCACTCATCTCTTGCCCTGGAAAGGCCAGCACGTGGTGTTCAAGCCACGCTGCGCGGATGTCGGTCATATCAGCGGCGGATAACGGCGCCGTGAGATCAACGCCCGTAACGCGAGCGCCGCAGGCTTGGCCTGAGGGGGTGATTGTAAGTGTCATCTGTGTGTCCTCCCGTAGGGAAAACTAGCACAGCCGTGTTAGAGCGTCATGGCTAAATTAATCAGTCACCCTATCAAGCGGCAAATCTACCGTCACTTCCGTGCCTTTGCCAAGCTCGCTGCCGATGTCGAAATCGCCGCCGTGGAGTTCTGTGAGTGATTTGACGAGGGAGAGGCCGAGGCCGGAGCCGCGCTCATCCGTCATTTGCGAGCTAGCCGCTTGTTGGTAGGGCTCGCCCACGCGTTTGAGGTCTTCGGCGCTCATGCCGCGGCCATTATCGGAGACGGAGAGATGCAGGCGGTCGCCCGCAGATTTGGCCTCGACCAAGACGCGCCCGCCTTCGGGCGTAAACTTGATGGCGTTAGACAAAAGGTTGAGCAGGATTTGGCGCATAGCTTTGCGGTCGGCTTCGATGATCAGCTCTTCTCCACTTTCGATTTCAAGCGCGATTTCAAGCTCGGCGACGTCGGCGGCGGGACGGATCATTTTGACAGAGCTGCGAATGACATCTGCGGCATCGAAAGTCCCGTAATGTAAGTCATATTTCCCGGCTTCAACCTTGGACAGATCAAGCACGTCCCCGATCAGGTCGAGCATGTGCTGTCCGCTATCATGGATGAGGTCGGCATATTCCGCATATTTACTCGGCAGCGGCCCGAACAGGCGCGAGCGCATCATATCTGAGAATCCGATGATAGCGTTGAGCGGCGTGCGCAGCTCGTGGCTGACGCCCGCGAAAAACAAGGTCTTACCGTCCGTTTCGCCGCGCGCTTCGAGGTTCGCCGAGCGCAAGGTATCGAGCCGGGATTCGTGTTCGGTCATATCTTCGGCATGGACGATAATTTCGCTGACATTCCCGGAAGATTTAAGGGGCGTAGCCGTGAGTTTTAGGAACTTGCCCTTGGAGGTTTGCACAGACAATGTCCGGCGCGTGCCTGTCTCCCGCACACGTTTTAAAAGCTGATTGAAATCGCTCTGTGCGTCCGGCTCATTTGCAAATACAGCTCCGCTGCCGGAGACAAGCCCCGTCTTGGCCCCGGAAGACGCATAGGTCACGTTCCCGTCTTGGGATACCCGCAACATAGACCCCGGTACGGCTTCAAGTAAAACATTAGACCCACTCTTAACAGGCGGCACGGGCGTTGTGCGCGCTCCAGTAGAAGACATATTTGCAGATGACACGCCATCAGGCCTGCCCGCCGTACCGAATAATGACGCGATCATAAAAGATAACGCCCCTAATATTCCGGCGGTTGCAAGCCAGCTCATTTCGGCGAGATTGATGATTGGGTCCGGCAGGTAACCGTACCGGCCCGCCATAAATACGCCGCCCGCAGAGAGCGCGGCCAGCACAAGGCCTTCGAGAACTTTCTCCCGGGCAAACAAGGCTGCCGCCGCAGGGACGCACAAGAATAATATCGCCATAGGGTAAAATCCGGCGGCAATACAGGCGGTAATCGCCAAGGCCAACCAGCCCAGAAGTATCAGGATTTGCGCCCATTCCCGGCCCGCTGCAGGGGCCAGTATTAAACTTAGAAGAGCCGGCGCTGCGGCAACAAGGCCGTAAGGCCAAAGCGTGTCCAATGCGGCGCCGCGTAAATAAGCCGCTACGCCCATAGCCACGAGGACGCACAGCCAGATCAAGCTCGAAACGACAAGGCCGCGAATATTGCGGGAATTGCGCGTGTCACGGTGAATATCGGCGTGCGCACTGAGCGCAGGGCCTTCATAATTTGGGTTCATGACGGCGATAAAGATAGCTCCTTAAAGTCTCACATCAGGATAATCCCGACAGAGATTCGTTTCGTCCATCATGCGATGGACGCTTAAAGGCTACCAGATAAAATTTCAGGGCATTTGGCGAGCGACTTCGCCTAAGGGGGGAAATAAAAACGAGAGTTCGGGCGGCTTAAAGCTGAGTTCAAGCCGCCCGGGATTTATGTTTATCGAACGATTCTAAGTTCGCTTTTTAGACTACCCGCAATAGCGGCAAAGGAACGCGATAATTGCTCGCCTGATCCCGCATCAAAGTAATTTGCCGGCGAACTCGCGCAAGAATTCAAGATTTTCTTCGTCGTTTCATCCGGAACTTGGAAGGCAATTGTGAAGATTTTAGTTCCTTCACTTTTTAGCGTATTACACATGACAAGTGTATCCGCATTCGCCTGTGTCGCAACAGTCCCGAAACTTAATTGCTGCAAATACGGCGGAGTCGCCATATCTACCGGATTAGTGGAATTTTCATGGTCAATTTTGACCGTATTATTCCCGTCCGTCATCAGAACGACAATTTTTTGCTTATTTGTATCTATTTCGGTAAACGGCTCTCCAGGGGACAGCACGCGTTGCGCCCAGCTAAGACCCAGAGGAATATAAGTAGAATCAACAGGATAGATATCCGCGATTTTTGTTTTTAGCAGATCATAATCATCTGTCAGAGGCATAATCGACTCTGGACACCACGCCTCTTTATCTACGTTCCTATTTTCAAGGGTCTCATGCGGAATTGTATTTAAAAGCCCTGGGACTAGCTCAAGATTGTATGATCCATCAACGAGGTGAAGTCCGTTGGTCCGAACCCCTACGCAGCCTTCCCAGCGGCTCTCAATGATTTTGGTCTTGGTTTCATATGTCGTGGTTCGGCCATGACAAATTTTCTTGTCATATGTATATTCCTCGCCGTCCCGTGTCTCAGTTGTGGGTTCATATGTGACCGATTCGCAATTATGAGTCGCTTGTTGCCATGAGCGTTCGGTATCAAATTCCTCAGGGACATCCAGCCATATAGCGTTCCGGAAACCTGTGCCGACAGTTACGTATCTGGAAAACGGTATAATCGCGATACGCGTTCCAGCATTCTCATCCCGGATGGTTTCAATAAACTCATAACCCGCTATCCGCAAAGCGCCTATCCGGCCATTCCTACTCATTGAGTCCGTACTATCGAGGACAAGGGCGATTTCGTATTGCTCTCCGCCATTGGCCTCAACCGTGCTATCAATGTTAATATTCTTGGTGGGCGAGCCAAGAAGTTTTCCGAATGTCAATTTATGGGGCACATTGACTGCGACATTTATAACGCCGTTTTCCTCTTTGACGATCGGCTTACCCAGAGACAGATCATACCCGTTTGCCTCAAGGGCCTCCTTGACGGCCGTATTTAAATCAAAATCTGGGTTGCCCTGATTATCTGATTTTTTAACGGCTGCGCTCAACGTGGCGTTATCAACTTGATCGCGAAGGTCTGCTTTTTTGCTGACCATACCGGAATAGTCTGCAGCAGCAGCCACGCCGAACATAATGATCATAACGCACCCCCCGAACATCATCGAGAGGTTGCCGTCCGTATTCTTTTTATATGTCTGTAGTTTAAACATTACTGTACTGCCCTTCAAGACTTTGAAAGATTACCCTAGTCAGCAAACACTCGTAAACTGATAAGCGACGCGGTTAACAGAATGTGTGCTAATCAGTCCAAAATAGCGCTCAGAGTCTAGACCCCGGCATTGAGTGACTGTTTAATAAGACACTTGCACCTGCGAATAGAGAAAAAACTTAATGCAGTGTTAAGCATACCCGCGCATAGCTTGTGACCTTATAAACTTAATCCGCCTGAGGGCGTATATGGGTCAAAATGCCTAGCGCCGTAAATAAAGACATGAACACGTTCTTACGAGAAAAAGAACACTTGCAGGATGCAGGGCGCCTACGGTGGTATCATTGGGCCATCATTGCCGCGTCTTTCTTGCTGACTCTTTTGGCGTGGAGCTATGCGCGAGCCCAAAATGAGGCGCAAAATCAGGCCCGATTTGATCGTCAAGCTGAGCTCGTTGTGGATCTAATCTCAGAGCGTATGTTAAGATATGAAGACGCGCTTTGGAACGGGGCGGCCGCCATAGGGTCGCAAACATATGGCATGACGAGCCAAGAGTGGCGCACTTATACGCAAGCCCTTAATATTGAGACGAAATACCCTGGGATTAACGGCATAGGCATTATCTACCGAGTCGAACCGGACGGCTATGATGCGTTTCTTGAAGAACAGCGCAAAGATCGCCCTAATTTTAATATCCATCCGAAGCACGAAGAGTCAGAGTACTGGCCCATCACTTATATTGAACCCACTGAAACCAATGCCGAGGCGGTCGGTCTTGACATGGCGCATGAATACAATCGGTTTACAGCGGCTAAAAAGGCCCGGGACATTGGCGAGCCTCAAATAACCGGTCCGATTATACTGGTACAAGATGCAAAAAAAACAGCGGGCTTCTTGTTTTATGAGCCTTTTTACAAACCGGGACTTAAAGCGACAGTCCGGCAGCGCCAAGACTCTTTTCTTGGACTTGTCTACGCCCCCTTTATTTTTGAGCGGCTGATGAACGGAACGCTAGGGACTGAGAACCGGCTTGTGGGCCTGAAAATCACCGATGGGCAGGATATCCTTTTTGACGAAACAAATAGGTCGCAAACGCAAAATCACATAGAAGCCAAATATCAAAAAGAAGTGACGGCCTACATGTATGGCCGGGATTGGACTTATAATATTTGGAGCGTGCCCGCGTTCGAGCAAACCGCCGTCAACAACACGCCCACTGTTATTTTGATAACCGGCCTCCTCATTGACGCACTGTTAGTGTCGATATTCGCCCTCCTCGCGCGCTCAAGCCGGAGCGCGATTAAACTCGCCGAAAACATAGCAGAAGAGCAAGAAGCCGAAGCCATCCGTTATGAGAATATTATGGACAGAGCGGCAGACGGTATCTGGACAAGTGATATTCGCGGTAAGATTATCAGCGTCAACAAGGCGGCAGAGGCCATGTTTGGATATCCGGCAGACGAATTGGTTGGACAAACAAACACCGTATTAATGCCCAAAGTTTCAGAGAAATTCGCCGGGGTCGTATCTAAAGAAACCGGGGAAGCCGATCCGGAGCTCGTTAAAATTCTGATCAGTCAAAGCCACGAAGTCACGGGCAGGCGAAAAGATGGCAGTGAGATTGACCTGGAGATATCCATCAGTGAAATGACGGACCGAGGCAAGATTATCTATAACACTATCGGCCGGGACATCACGTGGCGCAAAAAAACTGAAGAGGATCTACGTCTGACGATGGAAGACCTCATTCTTTCGAATGAAGACCTTGAAAAATTCGCCTATATCGCCTCCCACGATTTAAAATCGCCCCTACGTGCTATTGATAATCTCAGTAAATGGCTCGAGGAAGACCTGGACGCGATTATTGACGAGGAAAACCGGGACCGCATCCATAAACTCCGGGGCAGGGTTGCGCGTATGGAAAATCTGCTCAATGCCTTGCTGCAATATTCACGTGCCGGGACGACGGCCAAAGACCTCACGAAAATCACTGCCGGACAGCTCATTCGGGACATTGCCGGGCTGCTGAATGTCCCTGAAGGATTCACCGTCGAAGCCGCGCCGGAAATGGATGACATCGAGATTTCACGTATGCCGATGGAGCAAGTCTTCCATAATCTTATTAGCAACGCGATTAAGCATCATGACAAGCCGACCGGCACAATCCGCGTCTCGGGCAAATCCAAAGGCAAGAACTTTATTTTCCGCATTAAAGATGACGGCCCCGGTATTGACGCGAAATTCCACGAGAAAATTTTTGAGATGTTCCAAACCCTGCGTCCTCGCGATGAAGTCGAAGGCAGCGGAATGGGACTGGCCCTCGTCAAGAAAATCGTCTACCATCATGGCGGGCGCATAGATATCGAATCCCAAGACGGACAAGGCAGTGAATTTATCGTGCTTTGGCCCAAAGCCCCGCGCGTAAGGTCCCGGCCTTCCCGCCAAAAGGACATCGCCAATGCTTGATGAACACCCCACCAAACCTGTCAATATTCTTTTAGTCGAGGACGACGACGTTGATGCAGAAGGCGCACTACGCGCTTTTAAAAAGAAGAAAATTGCCAATCCGATCCTTCGCGCAAAAGACGGCGTAGAAGCGCTCGAAATGCTACGCGGAGAAAATGGCCACGCGGAAATCCAAAGACCTTATATGATCTTGACGGATATCAACATGCCGCGCATGAACGGGATTGAATTGCTCGATCAAATCCGCGCTGACAAAGACCTTAAACCCTCCGTCGTCTTCGTGTTAACGACCTCACAGCGTGAAGAGGACAAGGTCAAAGCCTATGAATTTAACATCGCGGGCTACCTGATTAAATCAAATGTTGGCGAAGATTTCATGGAAATGGTCGATATGCTCGATAGCTATTGGAAAATTGTGGAATTTCCGGTTTCTTAAACCAAATTTATACTTATACTTGATATTTCAGTGACTCATTATGGCAGAAAGAGGTCCACTTGACCCCAAACTTTCGACTTTTCAACTTCGATCCAGCCGAAGTCGGGCTGTTTTTCGCAGCTGAGCAAATTTTTCGCGATTATCAAGAGTTTCTAAAAAACGCCATCTTGCCCACAATCGCAGAGCGTTATGAGCTCCGCATCCGCGAAATGCTGGCCCTTGTCTGCATCGGCAGCGCCGTGCGGCCGATCTCCTCCAGCGACCTCGCCGTTGTTATGCGCCAAGACCCGGCCACCATGACCCGCTCCAACGTGGTCCTTATCGGCAAAGGCTATATCGGCACCACAAAAAGCTTTGAAGACAGCCGCGTCAAAGTCCTCAACATCACGCCCAAGGGCCAAGAAGTTGTCGACCTGTATCATCAGCTCGTCGCAGAAACCCTCGAGACCTTCAACGAGCATTACCTGTTACAGCAATCCGATTTTGACCCTGAACAATCCGTAGAGGAATTTGTTCGCCCGCTCCAAGAGCGCGCCAAAACTCTCGCCAAACTATCTTCCAACATGCCGAAAAAAAATGACTAACTCCAAATTTAATCCAATGAAACGATCCCCCTTTATCCAACACGCCTAATAAAGAGATCCCAATGAGCCAAGAAACCATTACCTTATTGATTGTCGAAGACGATGAAATCGATCTACAGAGCATCACCCGCGCCCTCTCCGATCTGCGCATTGGCAACCCAACGCGGCACGCTAAAGACGGGATTGAAGCCCTGTCACTGCTGCGCGGGACATTTGGCCATGATAAACTCGAGGGAAAATGCATCGTTTTGCTCGACCTGAATATGCCGCGCATGAACGGGTTTCAGTTCTTAAAAGCCATCCGCGAGGAAGACGGATTTAAAGACCTCGACGTCTTCGTCCTCACCACATCCGAAACCGATAATGATATTATCAGCGCGTATGAATTGGACGTCAAAGGCTATATCTTTAAGTCTGATCTTAAAGACAGCCTCAAAGAAGCCTTCGATACCCTCACCTATCCGTGGTCCATGTTGGCGCCCGCAGCCTAATATATAGATCGAAACCGACTGCAGGTTTCAGCCTTATATTTTATCCGTCTATTTTATTCTTGCGCCGAGCCTAAAGCCCCCAGATGGACGCGGCGGATTTTAAAAGCCCCGACTCCTCCGCATGATATTCTTTATCACTGATCGAAATGGCTAGCATCGCCTCATAAATAGCCTTGGCCTCAGGGCGGTCTTTGAACCGTGTAAAAGCGCGCAAAATTGTGATGGGCTTGTTCGTACTGGATAAATCATGTTTCAAGTCAGCCTGATGGTCATCGTACCATTTACGCAAGGCCTCAGGGCTCAAAGCGTCCCGCTCAAAAATTTCCATAAGCCCCTGCGCCTGCGCGCAAAAAGCGTCCATTTCGGCCGCTCGCACCTCATCGTCTATGACAACCATCAAAGCGAGAGGCGTCAATATCTCAGTGTAAGTAAACATTTTACATGTAACCCAGCAAATTAAAGCCCCCAACCCGACAGGCTCTATCCGCTCAGCCCTCAAGGCACAAGGGGACGGCGGAAACAAACAACACCCCCAACATCCTCGCCGCTGCGCGTTTTCAATGGAAACGCCATGAACGGGGATGAAGGCAAGACGAGATGATGATGAGGAAAAATTAAGGCTGGGCGGGGCGGCGCTCCCGCGCGGGTCGCACGTAATGGCTCCCGGCTAACCGTGGCTCCAGACTCAGCTTCACCATAACCCCGCCACCGCGCGTTTTCAACGCCATATAGACGTTCACCCTTGCTATAAAACACACCTTTAGCTAGCAAAGCGGGAGGGAGATTTTATGGACTTAGCTGACATCGTCGACGAATATATGAAACGGGTGCAGGCTGTCTTTGCCACGGGGGAGACCACGGAGCATTCCTTTCGCCCCGCCCTCGCCTATCTGTTCAAACACATCGAAGACGATGTGGACGTAATCAACGAGCCGAAACTGGTGACAGATGTGGGCCGTCCTGATTTTGCTTTCAAACGAAAAGTGGGTCAGAACTACCTCACCATCGGCCATTGCGAAGCGAAAGACATCAATAAAGGCATCGACCCGCGCGGCATGAATGACGGGAACAAAAACCAATTCAATCGCTACATCAAAGGCCTCCCCAACCTCATTTATACGAACGGTCTGGACTTTCGCTTTTGCGTTAAGGGCGAGCTTATACGCGAGATTACTATCGGCGATTATTACGCCCATGAGCTAAAACCGCAAAAGCGCAATTACCACGCTCTTGCGCAAGCCCTGAAAGAATTTGCCGCCGAACGCGTTCAAACAATCACATCCGCCAAACGCCTTGCCGAACTGATGGCGGGCAAGGCTATATTGATTAAGACGGTTCTCGGCAATTCCCTGAAAGATGATATCGACCTGAACACGGAACTAGTGGGCCAATACAAAGCGTTCAAAGAACAGCTTATCCATGATCTGACCCCGGACGGGTTCGCGGATATCTACGCCGAGACCGTGGCGTATGGCATGTTTGCCGCGCGGCTGCATGACGATACGCCGGAGGATTTCTCCCGCGAAGAAGCGCTTGACCTGCTCCCCAAATCCAACCCGTTCCTCCGCAGTCTGTTTTCTTATGTGGCGGGGCCAACACTGGACGAGCGAATTAAGCGCGATATAGACGAACTGGCCGAGATATTTCAGGCCACCAATCTGCAAACCCTCTTTGCGGACTTCGGACACTTCACCAAACGCAATGACCCGTTCATCCATTTCTACGAGACATTCCTCGCCGAATATAACCCCAAAAAACGCAAAGCGCGAGGAGTTTGGTATACACCCGAACCCGTCGTAAACTTCATCGTTCGCGCGGTGGATGATGTGCTGAAAACTGAATTTGGCCTGCCTATGGGTCTCGCCGATACGTCTAAAATCACCGTTGATGTGGACACAGGCCAAACGAAAACAGTACGGGGCAAAGCAAAACCTGTCATGGAAAAACGCGAAATGCACCGCGTCCAAATCCTCGACCCGGCCACAGGGACGGGGACTTTTTTAGCCGAAGTTATCAAACAAATCGCGCCCAAGATTAAAGATGTAGCCCTTGGGCAATGGTCATCCTATGTCGAAAAGGAAATGATACCCCGCATTCACGGTTTTGAATTGCTCATGGCGTCCTATGCCATGTGTCATATGAAACTCGATATGATGCTAAAGGAGATGGATTATGTCCCTACCGCGACCCCTCCGCGCCTCTCTGTATATTTGACCAATAGCTTAGAGGAAGGTGATAAAGAGGTGCGCGACCTCTTCATGGCTCAATGGCTCTCTAATGAAGCCAAAGCTGCTAATGAAGTGAAACGTGATAAGCCGATAATGTGCATTATAGGCAATCCGCCATATTCAGGACATTCTGCAAACAAAGGCAAATGGATCATCGATTTAATGAGTCCATATATGAAAGAACCCGGAGGTAAATTACCATTAGATGAAAGAAACCCTAAATGGGTCTATAAAGATGAGCATAAATTTATTAGGCTTGCAGAACATTACATTGAGGAAAACGGCGAAGGCGTACTGGGATATATTACAAGTCATGGCTATTTAACTGACCCAACTCTAAGGGGAATGAGATGGAAGTTATTAAAGACTTTTAGTAAAATTTACATTGTAGATTTGCATGGTAATTCAAATATAGTTGAACTCCCGCCGAATAATAAATCCAACAAAAATGTCTTCGATATCAAACAGGGAGTTTCAATCATTATAGGAATCAAATCAAAGGGTCAGAATGATGGCTTAGCCGAGGTATTTCGTTTAGATGCTTGGGGTACTCGAAAACAAAAATACGATTTTCTTTGGGATAACAATTTATCGGATATTGGATGGGATAAAGTTTCAAAAGTGAAACCAAGATATGCTTTCCTAAATAGAGATTGGAAACTCTTAGAAAAATACGATTCTAGTTTCTCCGTAAATGAAATTTTTCCTTTACATAGCACTGGCGCACAATCGGGCAATGAAACTCTATTTTTAGGTTACTCTGTGAGTGAATTGGCTGATAAATTGCCTGAAGAACTTCAGAACGAAGACATTGAATATATTAGATATCTTCATAAGCCATTTGATCTACGCCATTTTACACTATTCAAGTCTCCAACCAATGGAATGAAGAAGGGTTTTATACCCGCTTCGTATCGCTCTCGATTAAGTGTCTCACGACATATGATACAAGACAACATCGCATTGTTATTCAGTCGCAGCAATAAAGGCGCCCATGTAGACCATTTTTTCATTTCTAGTTCATTGATAGACGTAAAATGTCCTGAGAGGTCGACGGGGGGAATGTTTGCTCCCCTCTACCTCTACCCAAAAGAGGGCGGCATCGATCAAATTCGCCGCGTCAATATGGATACTAAAATCCGTAAAGCTATCGTAAATGCCGCGACCGATAAACGTGGTACCCCAGATGAAGTCGCTATCTTCGACTATATTTACGGCGTGTTACATTGTCCCGCTTACCGCGAAACCTATGCAGAATTTCTAAAAATTGATTTCCCGCGCATCCCCTACCCGGCCTCACCTGATGTGTTCTGGGACGTAAGCGCCAAGGGGACAGAATTGCGCAAGCTTCACTTGATGGAGCCTGCCGCCATTGGAAAGGCGCCTTATCCGTTTGAAGGGCAAGGGGACAGTGTGGTGGAGAAGCCAAAGTTTGAAGTAACCAGCGGCATGCCCTCTAACCCCGCCCTTCGAGTCCATGATGCTGCGTATCATCCTCAGGATGAGGTTAGAGTTAAAGCCAGCTCTGCATCCCAAAGCAATAATAGCCCTCATCCTGAGGACGGCGATGCCGTGGTCTCGAAGGAAGGGGGCGGCACAGCACACACCGACATCGGCGTTGTTCACATCAATAAAACCCAGCACTTCACCAATGTCCCCCGTACCGCGTGGGAGTTCTATATTGGCGGCTATCAGCCCGCGCAAAAATGGTTGAAAGACCGTAAGGGCCGGACATTAGAATTCGCCGATATTCAGCACTATCAAAGCATCATCAAAATCCTATGCGAAACGGACCGGATTATGAAGACGATTAAGATGGATTTGGACTAACTACAGTTTGTCATACCGCCGCGCGCGTAGCGCGCCCGGTACCCATACCTTGAAATGCACGCCAACCATCCAGCTCCTAGATATGGGTTCCGGGCCTTGCTGCGCGCGGCGACGGAATGACGACGGGGCAGACGCGCCCCGTCTCTCCTCTCCAAGGGGAGAGGTCTCGTGCCCCACAGGGGCATTTGGGGGTGAGGGGAATGATTCGGCGACAGCCGAAAGCGTTACCTTCTACGCATGTCGGAACATCGGAATTTATATCCCCTCACCCGCTATTCCCGCGCAATGCGCGGGGCATAAAGCCCCCTTGCCCAAACGCCCCGCCTTCCCTACATGCTCCTTATGCAAACCCTCCCCGATAACATCACCGAAATGATCGACGACTTTGCCTTCCTGACGGATTGGGAGGATCGGTATATGCATGTGATTGATTTGGGCAAAGCCTTGGCCCCGCTGACGGACGCCGAGAAATCTGCCGCGAATAAAGTCAAAGGCTGTGTCTCACAGGTGTGGCTGGTGAGCGAACGTCAAGGGGACCGCTTGATGTATCGCGGGGACAGTGACGCCCATATCGTCAAGGGGCTTGTGGCCATTGCGCTAGAGATTTTCTCCGGGCGCACGGCGGCGGACATCACGGCGATTGACGCGGGCGAGATTTTAGCGCGGCTGGGCCTGCAAGAGCATCTCTCGCCGCAGCGCTCCAACGGGCTCAACGCGATGATTGCGCGGATCAAAGCCGAGGCTTTAGTTTAGGGCTATCTCTTTGTAATGCGCGGCGAGTTCCCCGAGCGCTTTTTTAAACACCGCCCGCGCGCTCCCGCGTGTCCAGCCATTTTGCGCCTCGCATTCTGCGAGAGTCATGTCCTGCGCGAGCACCGCATTTAAAATCTTGGTGAGCTGCGGGCCGGCATATGTGCGCGCGTCTCGGAGACGGTTATGCGCGTCAATACGCGCCGCCATCGCCCCCTCCTGCCCCGCGCTCGATTTCGCCGTGAACACGCCGGAGCTGTCATAACGCTGCTGCGCCGTGCCGCCCTGATTGGCACGCATACAATCCGCCGCGTACCGCTCACCGGCGCGGGCTTCGCGTGCGGTCAGATACGGCGCGCGTCCGGCTTTCGATCTCCGCAAAGATTCCAGCGGGGCTCTGCGGGGTTTTTCAATTGGCGGCGGCACGTAACGCGGACGTTTGTAATCCGGGGCAAGCCTCAGGACTTCGCCGCCTTCCGCCGAGAGATATCCGCCTTTGAGGAGCCGCACCGCCTGTGCCCGCTCCACGTAAAACACAGGCCGCCGCCGCCTGTCTCCCCGCACATAGGCCGCGCAGGTTTTCGCGCCCATAACCACATGCGCGTCTTGCGCCGCGATATGCTCCAATACGGATTTATCCGTAATCACGGGGAGATTTCCAAAAACCGCTCCACCCGTTCCAGCTTTTGGTTGAACACCGGATCCGCGCGCAAATCCTCCGTCACGCTCATCGCATGCTGCACCGTCGAGTGATGCCGCTCGAACAGACGCGCGACTTGGCATTGTTTCAGGCCAAACGCCGTATGCACCATATACATGGCGAGCTGGCGCGCGAAACGCTGTTCCGAGGGCGCGGGACGACCGGAAAATCCAAACTCCAAATCCAACGCCATCATCGAGAGCTGAACCTTTGTCAGCATGTCCGAGGTCAAAATGGGATTTGCGGGACGGTTGGGCGGGGGTGTTGCGGGGGGTATATACATTGTCATCCTCTATTCGCTGACCATCCGATTATGGCTCGCCAACGTATAGAGGATTATTGTCCTAAGTGTCAAGGAATATAAACCTAGGCATATAATTTCGTGTCTATCGGTACAATATCCGCGCCGTCTTCGCTCGGAACTTCGGACATTTTTACCAGATGATCATAGCCCAAAACCATATCTATATCTGTTCCGTTTGTGGACAAAGGCATGCGGATCCAGAACTGCGCCAGATGCGAACCCTTGGGCGTTCCGGGCCGCGTCAGCCCTGCGGTTGGCCGCCCGGTCTCGATCACGCGGTCATAAACCCGCGCCCAGTAATCCGCGCGCTCGCCCAGCGGAAGGTTATCAATGTAACGCCCGGTGATCTCAGCATTAAACAGGTCCCAAAACCCCGTCCCCGCGAGCCGGAATTTATAACGGCGCCTGTCCTCGCCCTGGCAAAGCTCGACAAGCGAAACTGTCGGCAAATGTTCTTTGATGAATTGCGGCTCTATATCATAAGGCGTCGGCAGCTTCCCGCCTTTGCACTGACTGCGCCAATAATCATAGATTTTCTGTTGCTGCGGCAAGACCATTTGATGGCGCAGCGCGTTCCCCTGTAACATAAGTGCTCATTTCCCCGCAAGCGCCTCTGAAAGATCCTCCATGACCTCCCTTTTCGAATCAGACTTTACGTATGTTCGAATCCGCGACAAGAAAACAAATCCAAAATAACAGCTGTTAAGACGTTATTAACCATGTTTTTTATTTCGGTTCCGATTCAATATATTTCAAGTCTTTGAACTTTCATATAAAGCCGGTGTATTCGCACCCCTTCCCCCGACATCCGCAATCGCGCAAATACGCTCACCTTAATCCTGCGAGCCCCGGCGCGCGGATGAAGAACCGGCCAGAGGCGAGTGAAAACCAAACTGCGTACGTCACGAGATAGCCGCGGGGCTCGCACCTAAATTTACAGCTTTAGTAAGTAAAAGCTTGCTTAGACTCTTAATAGGATTGAAATCCAGCGACGGCCTCATTAGCGGTGATGATGGTTTCGATGAGGGCGGCTTTAGTGCGGATTAGCGAGGCGTCGATATTGTTAACTCGCGTTTGAACTTGCAAAACGTCCAAAAGCGAGCTTTCGCCCAAATCAAATTGCACGGATTCTAGCCTAAGCGCTTCATTGGCCGACTCAGAGGACGCCTTAATATTGACAAGGGCGCGGCGCAGAGATTCGGCGCGGTCATAGGCATCTGTAATTTCAGCCGTAGCACGGCGCAGACGTTGTTCGTAGGCCAAGACGCTTTCGTCCAAGGCCGCTTGCGAGCCGTCTATGTTCGCATCTATGGCGCCGCCGTCAAATATGACTTGCGCAAGGCTCGCAGCCAGCCGCGCCGCATAATCGGCTGGGTCGAAAAGGTCAGAAAAACGTGACCCCGCCGATAGACCACCTGACAGATCGATAGCGGGCCAGCGCGCGAGTTTATCCCCTTGCAGCGCCGCAACTCTCGACGCTAATTGTGCACGCGCGGCAATAATATCAGGGCGCTGCTCAAGCACATTCGCAGGCAAATTGCGCGGCGGCAAACGCTTAGGCGTCCCAAGCGCATCCGCCAACTGGATGTTCGCTGTGGGATAATTTCCCAGCAGAATACTGAGAGCGCGCAGGGCTGCATCTGCTGATTGTTGGGTCGTTTCATAACTCGCGAGAGCGCTTTGGTAATTCGCTTCAGCAAACGAAAAATCGCCTTTCGCCGTATCCCCCAAACGGAAACGCGCTTCTGAAATACGGCGGCTCTCGGTTAGAAAATCGAGGTTTTCTTTGGCAAGGCTAACCTGCAAATTAGCCTCTACCGCGCGAACATAGGTTCGCGCCGTTGCCGCCATGACCGCTTGGTACGTATCGGCAGCAAGAGCCTCCTGCACCGCAAGCGCCGCGCGGGAGCCGTCAATAATTGTTTGTGTCTGGCCAAAAACATCCGGATCCCAGCGTCCTGAAAGGCCGAGGCCGTAACTATCAAATGGGTCGTCAATATCAGACAGGAGCGCAGAGCCTGTGACGGACGCGCTCGCGTCGAAACGCGGTTTCAACCGGGCCGCTGACCTGCGCAAATCAGCCTCAGCCCCGGCAATGCGGGTTTGAGCGATGCGGATATCAAAATTAGCGTTCGCCGCTTGATTCAAATACGTTTGTAAAATTGGATCATCATAGAGCGCCGCCCACCCTAGGCTAACTTGGCTATCACTGGCGAGAGGCAGAAGCCATGCCGCAGGAACATCTGTTCCAAGCGCCGGCAGTGTTGTTTGAGGCGTGAGGCTCGCGCAGGCGCATAAAGTTCCAAGCGCTACAACACTGGCCGCCCGCATGAGCCCTTTAAAAAAACTTGATTTCATAATAAATCTACTCATGACGGAGCGCGTCTATAGGGTTCAGCCCGGCGGCACGCCGAGCGGGTAAAAACCCGAATACCACACCGATAAACAAGGCTGAACCAAAGGATATCAGCGCCACCGTCGGACTGAAGACGAGTTGCACATCCATCGTATCCATAGCGAATTTGGACATGGCAAACCCCACGCCCAATCCGACTATGCCCGATAAGATGCAAAGTAAAAGAGCCTCGGTCAGAAACTGGCTCATGATATTATTTTTTTGCGCCCCGAGCGCCATGCGCAACCCGATCTCGCGGGTACGTTCTGTGACGGAGACTAACATGATATTCATGACCCCCACACCCCCAACAAGGAGAGAAATTGCCCCCATCGCCGCCAAGAGAAAGCTCAAAGAATTGGTTTGTTCTGCAGCTTGTTGTTGCCATCCACGGGAGGAGAATATCCTGTAATCCGGAGGTGCGCCTGCCTTAAGATCCCGCGAGCGTCGCAGGACAATATTTATTTCCTCTTCAATCGTATCCAGGCTCGCACCAATATCACCGACGACTTTAATGCTGCTGACATGGTTTTGGACAAAGCGGTTCCCGCCAATGACACGTTCGCGGGCGACAGTGATAGGAGCCCACGCAAAAAGATCATCATTCCCGAACGAGATATTACTATCAGGTTTTGTGGTGACCCCTTTCACGCGAAACGCGATGTTGTTAATTTTGAGGGTCGAGCCGATAGGGTTTTGATTGTCGTAGAGGCGCTGCTGAATGCCCTCGCTAATCACCACAACTGGATTGCGGGTTTCAATATCCGCAAATGTAATGTTCTCGCCCATTTTCATTTCTCCGCCGCCAGAGCGGAGTTGGTCCGGGTCCACTCCCATGAAGTTACCGCTGACATCATTTGTTTCCGTTGCTATCGTGTAGCTACGCCCGGTCAACGAACCGGTCGCCGCGAACACGCCGTTAATGGACCGCAATTCAACAATGTCCTTCTCCGTAAATGGCATCGATCGCCGAGCCTGCGAGGATCTCCCTCGGTTCCAATCTGGCCAAATTTGCATCGAGCGCGTCGATATTGAGTTCAAGCTTTCCTCAACTTGCTTCTTAGCCCCCTCGCCCAGTGCCAGCATAGCGTATACGGCCGCCACCCCTATGATGATACCTAGTGACGTGAGGAGCGAGCGTAAGGGCCGCTCAATGATAGAGCTAAACGCTAATCCCAATGTTGCGAGCGAGTTCATGCGGCCGCGTCCTGGCGTTTATCAGACAGGATACGCCCATCTTTAAACTCCACCACACGCTGCGCATAAGCCGCAACTTCGGCTTCATGGGTGATCACGATAATGGTGATACCTTGAGCGTTGAGGTTTTGCATGAGCGCCATTATGTCTTCGGACGTTTTACTATCAAGCGCGCCGGTAGGCTCGTCCGCCAGCAAGACTTTCGGGTCACCGGCCAGAGCGCGTGCGATAGCGACACGTTGCTGCTGCCCGCCGGACAGTTCTGTTGGGCGATGCCCGGCGCGGTCTTTCAAACCGACAAGCTCCAAGCAATGATCGGCCTTGCTGGCGCTATCCGTGACTTTGGGTTTACGGTATTGAAGCGGCAGCTCTACATTCTTACGTGCGCTCTTTTTGGGTAAAAGCTGAAATTGCTGAAAAATAAATCCGATTGTATTGTTGCGAAACTTAGCAAGCGCTTTGCTCTTCATCTTACCGATGTTTTCGCCGTTGATCATGACACTACCAGAGCTTGGTTGATCAAGTGCACCGAGCATATTCATTAGCGTCGATTTTCCCGAACCGGAAGATCCAATAATGGCTACAAATTCACCTTCATAAATATCGAGGTCAATACCGTCTAAGGCGCGCACTTCCGATTGTCCCATGACATAAATTTTTGTCAGGCCGCGACAGGAGATAAGCGGAAGGTTATTAGGTGAGCCGGGCATGTGCTGTCTTAGCCCCGGCGTCCACCGGGCGGCCCGCGGCGTTTGCTGCCGCCACCGCCACCACTGCCAATTGACGTGATGACCTTATCGCCTTCCGAGAGCCCTGAAATAACCTCAACAAATGATCCGTCAGATAATCCAAGACCCACATCGACTTGGCGCATCTTATCACCATCTTTAATCCAAAGCTGTGCGTCACGGGTTTGCGCATTCGCAGACAAAACACGCAGATAATCTTGATATTCAGCCGGACTTAATTCCTTTTTTATAATACCCTCATACACTTCGCGAAGCTGCTTCATCCGCGAGACCTTACGCCAAGTCTGCGTTGGGTCGGCAATCTGCTCGCGGAGCTCTACAGTATCTTCCGACATACGCGTCAGAACATTGTCGATTCTGGTTTTGACCAGTCCCAACGCGGTCAAGCTCTCGCGAGTTTTGGGGTCAACATCTGCGTCCTGCTTTGCTCTGTCTTCACTTTGCCATTCTTTAATTTGATCTGGCGTCGGGCGAAACCGCTCCGCCGTGGCCGGAATACGTAAAATACCTTCTTTTGAATTGGTCGTAATCTGAAGATTAGTCGTCATACCCGGCATTAAAAGCCCGTCCGCATTATTGGCGGCGACGACAGCCGTGTAAGTCACAATGTTATTTTGGCTTTCAGATTTCAGCCTTAACTGATCAATCGATCCCTTGAAGACACGCCCCGGATAAGCGTCAACGCTAAAGCTTGCCAGATCACCTGCATCAAGCCCGGAAACATCGCTCTCTACAATCGCAGCATCAATTTTAATTTTTGCAAGGTCCCCTGCGATTTTAAAAAGCTCCGGCGCAGATAATGACGCGGCAACAGTCTGTCCGGGGTCGACGAGACGCTCAATAACCACCCCGTCGATAGGGGCCTTGATAACGGTGCGCTCAAGATTGACTTTGGAGCTCCGCAAATCAGCTTGCGCCTGCTTTAAAGAGGACTGCGCCCCTTCAAGACGGGCTTGTGCCAAATCTATATCCGCGCTAGCCAATTCCATCGCGCGTTCTGTTTCTTCGAGCTGCGCTTTGGAAATCGCGTTCTCAGCAAAGAGCTGCGCGCGGCGGTCGAGAGAGCGCTTAGCTTGCGCCGCGTTCACTTCGGCGCGTTTCAAAGACGCCGTATTTATGTTGATATCCGAACGCCGGTTTTCGACCTGCGCCTCTGACTGGGCGACGCGGTTTTCCAGATTTTCGGGATCAATGATGGCAAGAATATCTCCTGCTTTTACGGCAGAATTAAAGTCCACGCTGACGGTCAAAATCTTGCCGGAAACTTCAGAACCGACATTTACAGTGATATCAGGACGCACAGTTCCTGATGCGTTGATGATTTTAGAAATCGCGCCGGAACTTACCACACCAGTTTGCAGGGACGGGCTTTCATCCGCCGTAACCCCAGCTCGGGTCTTGCCCGATTTCGCGCCGTCCTCTTTACCCTTACAGGCCCCTAAAGACAGCACGCAGGCAGATGCGATTAAGACGATAAATATAACTCGAGACGAAGTTAACATCTTGAAATTAAGAGTCCAAATATTGTTTTCAATCATATCTCAGCCGGCAAAAAATAGTATGTTTCAGAAATATTAGTCGCACTACGAACGTGTATTAGCAATAGTAACAATATTACAGTTTACTAAGCATACGGACTGTACCTCGACCTAACCAGCTTCCTATGGGAGGGCCCGCGCTAACGGTTAAAAGGCCTACCGCCCGCTCCGTCCCAGCCCTGACTTCTTTGCCAGTGCGCTGCGTTCTTTGGCGTAGTTGGGGGCGACCATGGGGTAGTCTTTGGGGAGGCCCCATTTTTCGCGGTATTCTGCGGGGGTGAGGTCGTGGTTGGTGCGGATGTGGCGTTTGAGGCTTTTGTAGTGTTCGCCGTCCTCAAGGCAGATGATATAGTCGTCGGTCAGGCTTTCCGTGACGGGGACCGCGGGGATGAGAGGCTCGAGGTCTCGGGCCGTCTCGTCTTGGTTCGCGGTTTCCAGCGCTTTGTAGACGTCGGCGATTATAGCGGGTAGCGCCTCCGGCGCGGCGACCGTGTTTGAGACATATGCGGCAACGATGTCGGCGGTGAGCTCTAATAGCTTTTTTTGGCTCGCCCCGCCTGCTTGTGGGTCATTGGGCATGATCTAAGTCCCGAAGTAAATCATCAAGAGCGTAATCACGAGCATGCTTGCGGTCATAACAGCCGCGAGGCCTGACGGCGCGCTTTCGGACATGGCCCCTGCGGGGGAAAAGAAATTATAAAGACGGTTCGCGGCGCTTTTGAAAAACTTGCCGCGGAGTATCGACAAATGCGCGGACATGCGCGTCCACATCTGCCCGGTCCAGACGGCCACGTTCTTACCGAGCTTGCGGTACGTCCAGTCGAAATCGAGGATCTGCGCGCGGCGCTCTGCCGGGTACGCGCCGATTTTCTTCAGGAGCGCGAAGGCCAGCATAGCGGCGAAGAGAAGTTGCATTTGGAACGCGATATGGTCGCCCGTATACGGGTGGAACTTCGCCGCTTGTTCCGGGTCGGGCATGAGCGCGTAGAGGAGCTGGTAGCCACCCGGCGCCGCGACCACGATACAAAATGCGGAGGCGAGGCCCATGGCAAGAAGCATGTTCCACGGCGCTTCTTTCACGCGCTTGCCGCTATCGTGGGAAAAGAATGTGAAATACGGGATTTTAATTCCGGAATGCTCCATCACGCCCGCGGACGCGAACAGGAGCATAGCGAAGATAACATATTGCCCGGCGAAGTGCGGGGCCTCGAGCACGCTAGCGATAATCATCGACTTGGTCACGAAGGCTGCGAAGAACGGGAAGGCCGAAATGGACGCTGCGCCGACGAGGCAGAACACCGTCGTAATTGGCATAGATTTAAACAGGCCGCCGAGCTCGCTCGCTTTGGCCGTGCCGACGCGGTAGAGCACTGCGCCCATGGACATGAACAGCAAGCTCTTAAAGATAATGTGCACGGCGACTTGTCCCGCCACGCCGTTAATCGCCATAGCCGTCCCGATGCCGATACCGCAGACCATAAAGCCAAGCTGGTTGTTGAGGGAATAGGCCAGGACTTTGCGCATATCGTTTTCCATGACGGCAAAGAAGACCGGGAAAATAGTCATAACCGCGCCGATGTAAATCAGCACTTCTTCGCCGGCAAATGCCCGCGCGAGCGCGTAGACCGCCAGCTTGGTCGTGAAGGCGGAGAGGATGACTGTGCCCGTGACGGAAGATTTGGGATACGCGTCCTGCATCCAGTTATGCATGAGCGGGAAGCCGACTTTGATACCCATGGCGAGCATGAGTAGAAGCCCGCCCGGCCCGGCCAGCGTGATGTCACTGGTGAAATCGAGCGTGCCGGAACTACGCGAATAAACCACCGCGCCTGCCAGTAATAGAACGCCGGAGAGGACGTGAATGGCGAGGTAACGCATACCCGCCGCGTAAGACTCGCGTCCGCCTTTCCAGATTAGGAAGACCGACGAAATCGCGGTGAGCTCCCAGAACACGAAGAGCGTAACCATGTCGCCCGCGAACACGGCGCCTAGGGCTGCGCCCGTATATATGAGCGCGCTGCTGTCCGTGATGCGGCATTTCTCGTGGAAGCCGAATATCCCGTTCAGGATACCCGCCACGCAGAAAATATAGCCCCAGACAATGGAGAGATTATCGATGCGAAGCGTGGTGAGAGTGAGATCGCCGACGCCGACGACGCCTTTGATAATTTCATCGCCGTTATAACCGATAATAAGCGCGAGCAAAGCCAGCGCTGGCGCGGCAATAACCAAGAACTTGCGCAGGTAATGTACAGGGAAGAGCGCGCAGAGCACGCCCGCGAACATCAAAATAAAGCCCGGATTAAATGCAGTGAGGAGATCAATCATGATGAGGCTCCTCTACAGCCACATGAATAACCGGCTCGTCCGGCTCACGCTCTATGCCCATTTCCTCTTCGCCGTAATAATCTTCCTTGCGGGACAGAAGCTTGAACAGAGGATGGCTGGCGAGGACCACGAACGCATAAGAGACAAACCCAATAACGGCCCAGCTATAGCCCGGCATGGCGTAGTCAATCGGGCTCGGGTGATGAAGCGGATAGATGAAGCCAAAGATAATGGAAATAATCAGGCCCACGATTGGCACGATAATGAAGCCGCGCTTCACCTTCTGGCTCATCAGGAAGAGAAACGGCTTGGCAAGCTTATGGACGTGGTCGTCATTTTCTATGATGTGAGGGTCGCTCATGACAGGCCTCCGGGCAAGATAGGCTGCAAGAAGTCTGTAATCGGCCCGGCAAAGAAGAACAGGACGAACGCGCCAAATGCTGTGACCACTGGCGGGATGATGACCCATTTATGGGTCTTACGCAGCGCCATGATCTGCGCGTCAGCAGCCGGGTCAGCGGCGGGTTTCATGAAGGCGCGGATGGAGATTGGAATGAGGTACATCACGTTGAGCACGGACGAGGTAATAAGCGCTGCGAGAATAATCGCGTAGCCGCTATCCATCGCCCCGACCATAAGGAAATATTTCGGCCACGAGCCGCCCAGCGGCGGGATACCGATAATCGAGAGTGAGCCAATCAGGAACGCCCCGAACACCCACGGCATAGAGCGCCCGAGCCCGTCGAGCTTGGAAATTTCCGCGCGGTGGGCCACAGTGTAAATCGCGCCCGCGCACATGAAGAGCGTGATTTTGCCCCAAGCATGCATCACGATTTGCAGCCCGGCGCCAATGATGGCGGCAGGCGCGGCGAGCATAGCGCCGAGCGTAATGTAAGAGAGCTGCGAGACCGTGGAATAGGCCAGACGTGCTTTGAGGTTATCTTGGCGAAGGGCAATGACGGAGGCCAGCACAATAGAAATTGCAGCCATCCACACCAGAAGCGTGGAACCCGGAGATTCGAGTGTCAGGACAGGGCCGAAGGTAAAGACCACGACTTTAAGCATGGTGAACACGCCCGCTTTCACCACGGCCACCGCATGAAGAAGCGCGGACACAGGCGTCGGCGCAACCATGGCATTCGGCAGCCACGGATGGACAGGCATAAGTGCCGCTTTGCCGATACCAAAGGCGAATAGAAATAAGAGAATAGAGGTCGCGAGCAGGCTCGTCCCTTCCGGGAAGACGCCGCCGACTTGGAAGTCTGTGGTACCCGCAATGACCTGCGTGCCGATGACAGCCGGCAGCAACAGACAGAGCGATGTGCCCATCAAGATGAGCGCATATATCGTCCCGCCGCGCCTGGCTTTGGCGTCGCCTTTGTGCGTGACGAGCGGAATGGTTGTTATGGTTAGAGCTTCATAGAAGATAAATAATGTAATCAGGTTGCCCGACGCGGCAATGCCCATAGCCGCCGTTATAGCGAGCGCGACGAAGAAGAAGAACCGCGTTTGATTTTTCTCTTTATTGCCGCGCATATAGCCGAGTGTGAAGACCGAATTGACAATCCAGAGCGAGCTGGCAATGGCGGCGAAAGTCGCGCCTAAAGGCTCCAGCACAAGCCGGACATCGAAGCGCCCCGCAAAAGTGCCCAGGTGTAATTCAGGACGTGTCCCGCTCGCGACGAGCCCAATTAAATAAATCACATTGGCGAGGAGCGCGACGCCTGCGATTAAAGTCACAGCTTCGCGGATGTTCTGGCTCTTCCCTGTCAGCAGAATAAGCGGCGCGGCGGCGAGCGGTATCAGCAGCAAAAGCCACATGGCGATCTCGGGCGTATAGGTCACGGCGCAACCTCCGCGGATAAACCATTTTCAGGGAGGCCATTTAATTCTGCTGTGAATCCAAATCCGCCGTCAACAAACGGACCGAACCCAATCGCTTTTGCCGCGCCTTCGGAGGCCTCGACAACAAATCCGCCGTCAAAGCCCATGCCGATAACAATCGAGAGGCCCGCGAGAATCCAAAGCGGAATGAGCATGGCAAGCGGGGCTTCGTTACGCACAACGGCCACGCCGTCAATTTCGTGCGGGTCGTCAAAATAGGCGACCTTGAGCATTTGCCCGATATAGATAATGGCAAAAATAGACGTGAACATAATCACGGCCACAGCCCACCACCAGCCTTTATCGGCGGCGGCGCTGGCGAGGTTATATTTGGACACAAATCCGGCGGTGAATGGCAATCCAATCAAGGACAAACCCGCAATCATGAACGCGCCCATTGTTAGCGGCATGGTTTTGCCAAGGCCCCGCATATCGGCAACACGGGTAATCCCGAAGCGGTACCAGAACGCGCCGACGGCAATAAATAACGCGCCTTTAATCACGGCGTGATTAATGAGGTGCAGATAACCCGCAGAGACACTGCCCGCCGTCGCAAGGCCAATACCGAGCAGCATATAGCCGACTTGCGCCACAGAGGAATAAGCCAGAGCGCGGCGAATATCCGTTTGGAATATGGCCTGTAGGGACGCAAATAACATGCCCACGACGGCGACGCCGACAATCAGGCGGGTGACAATCACGGCGACATAATCCACATTCGGATCAAATACCGTAAAGATGAACCGGATCAGTAAATAGAGCGCGGCTTTCGTTGCGGTTGAGGCGAGGAAGGCGGTGACATAAGTCGGGGAATGCGCGTAAGCGCCGGGTAGCCACATATGCAGTGGGAACATGGCGAGCTTTAGCCCGAGACCGACAATAATAAATCCAAAGGCGACCTGAGAGACGCGGGAGCCGCCGTCCAGTTCGCGCAGCACACGCGCCATGTCGGCCATGTTGAGCGTGCCCGTTTCCATGTAGAGGAAGCCAATCCCGATCACAAAGAATGTCGCGCCGATGGAGCCGAGTATGAGGTAGCGATAGGCCGAATGCAGCGCGCGGCGATCGCGGCTTGAGCCCATGGCGACCAAAACATATGTCGAGATGGAGGAGACTTCGAGGAAGACGAAGACGTTAAACGCGTCGCCTGTCGCGACCATGCCCAGAAGTCCAGCAAAACAAACGAGGAAAGCGGCGTAGAACGGCGCGCGTTTGCGCGGCTCGACCTCGGCAATTGTCGCGGGCAAAGCGTAAATACTACACAGCACCGCCATGACGGAAATCAGCAGCATGACCGGGGCGCTAAGGCCGTCAATTTCCAGCGCGATTCCTTTCGGCGGATCCCATCCCCCCATGGCGTAGCTCATCGAATCGCCGCCCATTATGGTCAGCAAAACGCCGAGGCCTGTGACCGCGCAAATCAATGTGACAATCATCACGAGTAACCATGCGAGGCGTTCATTGGGCAGGACAGCGCACAGCGCGCCCATCATTAAGGGCAAGACCACCATGAGGGCGGCCCCGTGGGTAATTAACCACTCCGGGAAAATCGCCAGAACATCCATCAGGACTCTGTCCCTTCGAGATTATAGCGGTAATCAATGGCGTCAATTTCGCCTTCTTCGACTGTGCCGTAAACTTCGCGAATACGGACAACAAGTGCGAGACCAATGGCGAGGGTCGCGACCCCAACCACAATCGCGGTCAGGATAAGCACGTGCGGCAACGGATTAGAATAAATGACATCGCTTGAGTGCGTGGCTACGTCGCCGCCTGCCGCCGCGAGCTTAACGATTTCAGATGTGGAGGCATGGTCATCGACGAGGATGGGCGGCTGCCCGCCTTTAACTTTACCAACCGTAATATAGAGCAAGAATACTGAGGTCTGGAATACGGACAGGCCGACCAATTTCTTG
>Ga0209831_1000975_pt1 | contig 27050 bp, 26 predicted proteins | sample Maine_Asex4_meta_FD_187451 | JGI IMG/M metagenome (GOLD analysis project Ga0209831, IMG submission 187451) | Marine algal microbial communities from Maine, USA - Maine_Asex4_metaG (SPAdes) (version 2) | ecosystem: Host-associated > Algae > Red algae > Unclassified | place: Maine, USA | collected... | reverse complement strand
ACTGTTGCTGGTTAAGATAGTAAAGTTTCTGCCATGTGTCGGCATCAAAGGACTGATTCTTCAAAGCTTTTGTTTGATTCATTATGCCTCTTCATTTTTTACCTTATTTTATAGTGGGAAGGGAGTATATTAAAGCTATTTGTAGATATTCAAGTTGAGAAAACTGTTTATAACTAAAATTTTAAAACAGCCATGACATTCTATCTCTTCCGTTAATATTGCTATCTACTACTTACTGACAGTGTCGATCTAAAAGCGATCGCGCTAGTTCGTAGCTATTTGACTGAGTCTGCACCGTATAAGCCTCTCGTTCTAGATCTTGGCGCTGAGTGTTGACGTAGCGTTTGAAAAACGGTAGTGCTTGGGGAATCGGTTCTAAATCTAAGTCAAGAGCCTGAATATTACCGTTGCCAGCACAATACTGAGCAGCATGAACGCTTTCGTGAATCAGCGTGGCTCTACTAATTCCCAAATCGAAGACAATCGGGTTGATCCAAATAGATTTACTCTTGGAGTAAAGTGCGCCATAGGGTTTACGGGCAATGTGCCTGAAACCAGATTGCTTTGGTAGATTAACGTCTGGAGGAATAGCGATATTCACCTGAAATCCGTAGCTTTCAAGCTGAGTTTTGAGCTGCACAAATTCAGTATTTTCCCTCGGCGACTGACTAATTAAAATTACAGAACTAACCAACAGGGATTTAAGCATCACGTAAAAACTGACTGATAGTTGGTGTTAGATACTCGGCTAAAGTTGTCGCATCGACACCCAGTTCACTCCGCTCTTGGGCTGCTTTTATTGCTGCTTGAGCGTGCCACCAGGCAGCCGTAGCCACAGTATCAAACAAATTATCAAAGTCTTTCGTTTGCGCTGCCAAACCCGCAGTTAGACCCGTCAAGACATCTCCACTTCCTCCTCTGGCAAGAGCGGGAGTACTTTGAGCGATCAGCCAAGTTAATCCTCGAGCATTAGCAATCGCCGTTCTCGCACCTTTAAGTAGAATAGTTGCCTGACTCTTTTGAGCGGCAATTTGCACGGCATTGAGACGATCTTCTACTTCGGTAATGTCGGGAAATAGACGTTTGAATTCTCCCAGATGGGGGGTTAAGACAGTTGGAGCATCGCGATCGCTCAAGACTTCAATCACGTCACGTTGGGACAAAATATTTAGGCCATCCGCATCTAAAATAAGAGGGCATGGTGACTGCAAAACTTTGGTGATTACGGATTCTGCATGAGTAGTCAAACCTGGACCGCAAGCAACCGTATCAAACTGGCTGAGATCGTTGGCGGAAAAGGGCAAAGAGGCGATCGCCCCTTCCTTATTTTCAGGACAGCCAAAGATTAGAGCTTCGGGCAGACGACCGATCATCTCGGTTTTGAGTGATTCTGGTACGGCGATGGATAACATCCCCACTCCACTGGCTCTTGCCCCCAAAGCTGCAAGAATAGCAGCCCCCGTATAGGTTTGAGAACCACAAATCAATAACAGATGCCCCTGCTGATATTTGTAGCTAGTGACAGAGCGAGGCAGGGGCAAAAAGCTGAGGGCGATCGCCTTAGTAATCTGCTTAATAGGCACGGGTTCGGGCAACACAGACCAAATGTGGTGGCGTAATAAACCAAAATCGATCCTGGTGCTTTGACCCAGATATTCTAAGGCGCAGTCTTGAAAAAAGGCTTTTTTCCACAAGCCCAAACAAAAAGTATGAGTTGCTTTGATGCTTCTACCCATTACTGCCCCCGTATCGGTATGAATTCCCGATGGTAGATCGATACTCACAACTGGCTGCGACCAGCTATTAACTACATCGATCGCCCCAATCAGATTTTCTGGCAGATCGCGGGTTAAGCCAAAGCCAAATAAGCCATCGACGATTAGCTGACAGTCACTCAAAGCCTGGATCTCTTCATATAAGCTGATGCCCAAACTCGCCACGTAATTGGCATGGCTGGCAGTCAGTTGCTTGAGCTTGAAGAAGGGGCGATATACCTTGACTCGATATCCCGCCAGAAATAGCTCGCGTGCTATTACCAACGCATCTCCGCCGTTGTGTCCAGGTCCAACTAAAATACCCACAGAAGTGGTAGTTGCCAGAGGATAGAGGCTCATAATCTGGTTGAAACACAACCTGGCTGCCTTTTCCATTAGTCCCGCCACAGGCATTCCTGCTGCAAAGATCTGTGATTCAATTTGACTCATCTGCTCGGCAGAAACGATCGCGGTTTCGACTATATTTTTCATCAGCCCTAGTCGGCATTACCCCAAATTTACGCAACACCAACAGATTATCTTACATTTGCTCTTTAATCGTGGAGTATAAATTTTCCTCCCTAATTAGAAACTGTATTTTTTAAGTATTCAATTTCTTCTCTAACTATGTCTGAATTTTCATAACCGAGGGCTAAACTATAATTTCCTGTTTCGTAGGCATTAACAACCCGATCTATTTTTTTATTCTCAGCATTAGCAAATTGAAAAGCAGTAAACCTAAAGCCCGCAACTACGGCAATCGTAATTAGGGTTCTAATAGTTCTGTTCATAATAATTATCTATATTCACAACCATAGCCAGAAATCAGCTATTGAAAACATTGTGAGCTAAATATTCTGCGGTTACCGTGACCGAAAAGGCTGCATTTTTGTGATGGCACTTTTGGAGCTAACAATCGGCAGTTAAAGAAATAAGATCGATTATTGCTAACATATTATTTCTCGGTACAAAGAGCGGGATTTTCGGCATTCGGATTGTGGGTTAAGTAATTCTGAACCCAATTACAGCCATAGGCTAATAAATCTAGATTATCAATCCGCTTTAGATCCCAAATAATTACGCTATTATCTTCACTGGCAGAAACAATAGTTTTACCTTGAGGATCGAACTCTGCCTGCCACACCGCACTATCGTGACCAAACAGGGTTTTAAGCAAAGTACCATCGTTTTGCCAAAGTTTAATGCTGCGATCGCGACTAACAGTAACAATGCTTTGACCATCAGGACTAAAGTTAACTCCCCCCAATCCTTCCTGATTACCTTGCAGTTCGACTTCTACTACCCCTGTAATTTGCTGCTGCTCTTTTTTAATACGCCATATTTTGGCTGAAGTATCCCAGCTAGCGGAGGCGAGCCAATAAGTATTTCCTTTGATATTGCCCTCAACTATGGGGTTAAAATCTACTGCGATTACTGCTCTCTGATGACTCTCAAGGGTTTGTAGCAGTTCGCCCTGGAGATTCCATATTTTAATCGTATTATCCAAACTCCCTGACGCAATTAGCTGACCGTCGGGACTAAAAGCAACATCGCGAATTCCATCCTCATGACCCTCAAGAGTTTGCCCTGGCGATCCCAGATTTTAACCGTATTATCTTCGCTAGCGGTGGCAAAGACCGAACCATTTGGGCTATAAGCGATGCGCCAAACTAGGGCGTCATGATCTGTAAGGGTTGTCACCTTAACAATTTTAGTCGGCTCGGTGGTTGAAATTTCCCAAAGTCGAACCGTTCCATCATTATGTCCCGAAACTAAAGAGCTGCCGTTGGGATGATAATCTAGCCCCAAAACCCCTGTCTGTTTACCTTTCCAGGTGGTCAAGAGTTTTCCCTGACGATTGATTAGTTTGATGGTGCGATCGTCGCTAGCGGTAGCAATAATGTTTTCTGTTGGATGATAGGTCACATCAATTACGGCTGCCCTATGCTCACTAAATCTGGTTAAAAGCGGATTTAGCGATCGCCATAGTTTAACTCCGTGACGCTCTCCCGCCGTAGCCGTAGTCACCATCTTTACTTAGAGCCAATCCCCAAATTCTCTGGCTGTCATCATCGATTGTTTTGACTAAAGTGCCGTCAATGCGCCAAATTTTAATTGTCCGATCCCAACCTACAGAAGTAATCCTTTGACCGTCAGGGCTAAATTGTAAATCGCTCACCGCATTCTGATGTCCATCAAAGGTGCGTATAACTTTTCCATCTAAATTAAATAGCCTGATTTTGCCATCGTGGCTACCAACAGCAAAAATTTTGCCTTGCCTGGGACTAAAAGCAACTACTCGAATATCATCCTGAAAGATATTGATTTCTTGCAGGGGTGGGGTCAAGATCTGCGACTTCTCGATCTTCCAAAGCTTCACACTACGGTCATTGCCCGCAGTTACTAGTAACTGAACATTGTTTTTGCCTGAAACAGGACTAAATGCTAAATCATGGATCTCCTGAGCATGGGCATTAATAGAGCTGAGCAGCCGACCATTACGATCCCAAAGCTTGACGGTGCGATCGCGACTAGCCGTAGCAATCATCTGACTATCAGAGCTAAAAGCCACTCCTAATACTGCATCTTGATGACCTCTAAGAGTCAAAATTTCTTGTCCATCTCGACTCCAAAGCTTGACAGTGCGATCGCGACTAGCCGTAGCAATCATCTTGCCGTTAGGACTAAATTTTACATCCCAAATACGAGCCTGATGTCCTTCGAGAGTTTGTAATAAAGCGCCGTCAGACTGCCAAAGTCTAAGCATTTTGTCTTCTCCCGCCGTAGCAATAATTCGGTCGTCGGGACTTATGTCTACTGTAAAGACAGTACCAATATGTTCTTCGAGGCGATTGTATTCCAAAACCCCGTAGACTGACTGGCGTAAAGCTGATTCTGCCAGAAGCTTTGTGACTCGATTGTCTTGACGATCGATAGCACGACGGTTTTTTTTCGTCGCCTCGATCGCCTTTAACAAAGCTTCAAATCGGCGATCGGTTGCAAATAGCGATTGGGATAGACTGGTCAGAGCCTTAACTTCCTCGATCCGAGCCTGAGAAAATTTTTCCCAAGCTATCATGCCCAGCAGGGCAGAAATTACGAACGCTCCGCCAATCGTACTGAGTAAAAATCTTTGAGTTTTGGCTAATTTTTGTTCTTGAAATAGACGAGTTTCAATCGCTTGAAGCCGATCTAAGTCTAGCTTTTGCCGAATAGCTAGCTGTTCCTGTTCCTGAGAAGCGGTTAAAAACTGATACTCTGATTGCGAAATGCTGTGGATTTTTGCCCAGGCTTGAGCTTCTTGTAAAGCTTTACCCCTTAATAGACGAGAATTATCTGTTCCCGCCGACTCTAGCCATAATCCCGCCTGTCGGTCGAAAGGATTTAGTTTAAACTGCTGCCGATCGAGCCAATCTAAATTAAAAATTTGTTGATAAATACGATTGCGGATCGTCAGCTTGTGGTCTTGTTTCACTACTAGGTTAGACAAGAGTAAATCCCTTTGTTCGGGACTATCATCTGCCTCGATAAATCCCTGGCGCTGAATTTCGGCACTCAAACCAATCAGGCGATTGGCTCTGCTCTTACTTCTCAATAGGCGATCGCGAATAGTTTTTAGATGTTCTGGTTCATCCTGGGTTTCCCAGCTATGAATAATTCTGGTCTGAATTAATTCTTGAATCCATAGTGTCTGGGCTTCAGGGGTCAAATGCTGACCTAGGGTACAGGTTTCAATCGCTAGCTTACATATTTTCTGGGTAAGAAACGGCTGTCCTCCCGTCCAGCAAATAATTTCTGCTAAAACTCGATCGGGATCGGCAAAGCAGCATTTTAATCCTTGAGCCAAAGGTCGAGCTTCGGTAATAGTAAAGCCCGATAAAGCGATCGCTGTGCCAATATTAAAAGGAGTACGGCTAGAATCTCGGATCAATTCACTGGGGGTAGCTACTCCGAATAGGGCAAAGCTCAGACGTTTAAACTCTGGATTTTCAGCTCTCTGATTATAAAAGTAGCGAATCAGCGCAAAAAAGTCGTCTGTATCAAAGTTCAAGCCGAGAACGCTATCAATTTCGTCGATAAAAATCACGAGCCTGTCTGCTTTGATTAGCGGTAAAACCAAATCGCTAACAAATAAATTAAGATGCTGAATCGGCGTAAGATCGGTATGTTCCTGCCACCACTGCTTGAGGGGAGCTTTACCTATTAAATTTAGACCACGCCAGATTTCTGAGGCTATGCTTTTATACCATTGTAGGGGTGCGATTGACTGGCTGCCAATATTTGTCATATCGATCGAAACACAGACCGTTCCCTGCTGTTCCAAGCGATTCTTTGTCCGAACTCGCAGACTAGATTTACCCATCTGCCGACAGTTAAACACATAGCAGAATTCGTTTCTCGACAATGCTTCAAATAGCTCACAATCCGCTTGCCGAACTACGTAGGTCGAAGCATTAACGTTAAGACTACCTCCTACCTGATATTCGGTCATGAGCATCCATCGCGATCGCTAATTGAGGGTTTAACTATTCAACTACTTATCTTATGCTCTATCTTAGTTAACTGCATTATTGAAGCAGTTAGCAGGGAACTATCATAGATTTAATAAAGTTCTGCATCCTTGAATTGCTTGACCTGTCTGGCGTTAGCAGCTTCGCCACAGCTACGAGGAGTAGGAAAGATTTTATTCGGATTAGCTAATCCTTTGGGATTTAAGGCGCTACGGACATACTGCATAGTTTCCAAATCGTTTGAGTCAAACATATAGGGCATGTAGCAATTTTTATCCGCACCTATACCATGCTCTCCCGATAGGCTACCTCCCGCATCTACGCAAAGCTTAAGAATTTCTCCGCCAATTTCTTCTACCGTCTCAAATGCTCCAGGTATGGAATTGTCGTAAAGAATTAAGGGATGTAAATTGCCGTCACCCGCATGAAACACATTGGCAATTTTATAACCATAGCGATCGCTTAAGGCATTTATTTCGCTCAGCACCTCTGCCAGCTTGGTACGGGGAATTACGCCATCCTGAACAAAATAGTCGGGACTCATCTGTCCCGCAGCAGCAAAAGCAGCCTTTCTTCCTTTCCACAGCTTCGCGCGGGTATCAATATCGTTAGCAGTGGTAATCCCCGTGGCTTTATGTTGGCGACAAATCGTTTCTACCTGCTTTTTATAAGCCTTGACCTCTACCTGCAACCCGTCTAACTCCACCAACAGCACTGCTTGGGCTTTACGGTCATAACAGCCCGTGCTAACAATATCCTCCACGGCATTAATACTGAGGTTATCCATTATTTCCATACCCGCAGGAATAATCCCCGAACTAATAATATCTGCCACCGCAGCACCAGAATCTTCTACCGTTGGAAAGTTTGCCAGAACGACACATACCGATTCAGGACGCTTGAGAATCCGCAGCTTAATCTCTGTGGCAATGCCTAAAGTCCCTTCAGAACCTACAAATAAACCCGTAAGGTCGTATCCAGGCATTTCGGAGATTGTGCCACCAACGTCGATAATCTCACCTTCTGTCGTAACGATCTTCAGACCCAAAACATGATTTGTAGTTACACCATACTTAAGACAGTGAACTCCCCCCGAATTTTCGGCAACATTACCTCCAATCGAGCAAATAATCTGGCTCGAAGGATCGGGGGCGTAATAAAAGCCCGCCCCACTTACCGCTTGAGTTACCCAATTATTAATTACTCCTGGCTGGACGGTAATACAGTGATTATCCAGATCTTGAGACAAAATTTGGTTCATCCTGGCAGTAACGATTAACACCCCTTCACTATGAGGCAATGCGCCACCAGATAAACCCGTTCCCGCGCCTCTGGCAACCCAAGGCAAATTATTATCGTGGCAAACCTTGACTGCTGCTGCCACTTCTTCGGTGGTGCGAGGCAATACGACTAGAGCTGGACGCTGACAGTAGCTAGCCAGACCATCACATTCATAGGTAAGCAATTCTTCCTTGCGCCTGATGACACCATCCTTACCAATAATTGACTCCATCTGTTTGATTACAGGCTGCCACTTATCTTTTTTGGGGGAGAAGAGCTTACTTAATACCATAGCGATCGCTATACCGAAAATAATTTACTACTATCTAATCATGACATTTATCTAACATTTATCTAGTGGAATAGAACAAATGCTTAAAGCATTACGTCGAAGATGGCTTATGCGGTTGGGAGGAGAAAACGCGAGCGGCTTAGTCGTCGATACTAATTTAAACTAGTATTTTTGTACTAAAAAAGTTTGAGAAATATTTGCAGGTTGCGAGCGCTGCTGTGATAAAATAATTTCATAATGAGAGTGGTAAGACTAGTTTTTCTAAGCATACATTTCCAGTATGAGATTATTTATATTTATTCAACCATAATTAGCGATCGCCAGTCAAGAAAATCGTGATTTTTCGAGAATTTGGTTTAAAAATTTAATTTAGATTAGACGTTATCTTGTTTTCTAATGCTTGCTTAACAAGAGAGATCGCTAGATAAAGATCGAGACTAATGAAAGCAATTTTGGTGTGGGTAATATTCCACCTGTGCTTTTATAAACCATAATCAAAGATTCAAGAGCCAGATGCGGACAAGTCCTTTCTTTGCCATCTGCAACAGCTTAATCGTATGTCTTGTCGTGGCTATGCTAGTAGCTACCAGGGAAATCGGGGAGAGCTACAAGGAAACAATCGTCTTCGTCACTCCATTAAATAATCATTTAATATTTTATTTTAGCCATTTTCCCTCCGCACTAATAACTAAATCACGATAAGGTTTCCATCCTTTTATTACCGTCGGCTTCAATCCAAATTAACTGTCCGATCCGACAGGCTTGAGCGTATTGTTTAATATCGGCTTCAGAGCGATCGCTCAATTCTACTTCTACCTTGACCGACTCGTCTTTTCTTAGCTGACGGGCATACTGTAAGGCTGCCGATGCTGCGCTAGAGGAGGTAGGAATTACTAAGCAGTCACTATTAGGGGCTTGCTGGGGCAGTTTATCGGTAGAAAGTAGGCAAGAGTGTATATCTTCAATCGACATGGAAAAGCCGATACCTGGGGATGTTTTCTCTTGAGGATGATATAGCCCTAATAGGCGATCGTAACGCCCACCTTCAGCCAAAATATAAGACTGATAATCTTGAAAACTTACGGCTTTGAAGACAATACCCGTATAGTAATCAAAAGTTTGTAGCAAACTAAGATCTAGGGTGATAGGCAGTGGTTTTTCTGAGCTAGCGTTAAGCAGTTCAATTAAGGATTTGAGATTATTTACCGTAGCTAGAGCCTCGTCACCCAAATTAAGAGTTGAAAGCTTGGCTAGGACTAATTCTGGCTTGCCTCGCAGATCGAACAGCATTATTGCCTGCTGTTTTAGATCTGGCTCTAAATCCAAACTTTCGAGGGTAATGCGATCTAGGTTAGCAATACAGGTACTTACCTGCTGGCGTATCGCTTCGGGAAAAGCTGCTAAAAGCGATCGCGTCAGTCCCGCCTCACCCAAAAGAATCGACCAGTCGGGAATACCCAGATCGTGTAAACAGTCGGCTAACAAAAGGATTGTTTCGGCATCGGCCAGGACTCCTCCTGCAAACAACAGCTCGACTCCTGCCTGATAAAACTCTAGCTGACGACCATGATGGCTAGAAGCAGCATTGCGAAAAACGTTGGCACGATAGCAAAGTCGTTGAGGATCGCTATTTCCTGCCATACGGGTAACTGCTGCGCGAGCAATCGAAGCAGTGACTTCGGGACGTAAACCGAGAGATTTTTCCCCATTATCGCGTAGTTGAATAACGCGATCTGGTTTGATTGCACCTCCCGCCGTTAGGGTATCGAGCCATTCTAAGGTAGAGGTGACAATACGCTGATAGCCCCAGGTTTGAAACTGATGCTGAAGGCGATCGTTGATCCAACGTTTTTGCTCTACCTCTAAAGGCAGTAAATCTCTTGCTCCCGCAGGTGGTTGATAAATCATTTCCAGTAAGTGTAAGAATTCCGACAAGCCAAACTAGCGAGAAAAATCTCGCAAGAATCTTGGTGGTGCAGTTCGACTTGAGAGCGATCCCCTAATCTGAGATGTCTCTATTGACCGCATCATCTATGTATCCAGGCGATTTTACTGCACGCATTTTCAGCTAATCTTCTTTGGCTGAGATATTGGCATCAATATCTACTGTGTCATCTTACTTTTTTTTCGACCCAAAAAAACCACTAAAGAAACCACTATTGCCAGGTTTGTTGTTTTTGTCTACAGATTTGCCATCCGCACCTGGATTTGACGATTTAGATTTATTGGCAACTCTACTCAATTTATCTAGAGCTTTTTTACTTTCAACAACAATTTGGTTATGGGGTTCGGCTTTAAATGCCTTGTCTATATGAACTTTTGCCATCGTCAACTGTTTTTTGTGGAGATAAGCCCTGCCCATAACGGCATGAGCAACACCATGATTGGGATCGATTCTTAAGGCATCTTTTACCTCTTTAATTCCGCGATCGAATTCTCCCTTAGAAATATATTGTTGAGCGCGACTCACAAAAGCGTTGACTCTCGACTCGGTAGTTGGTTCTTCTACTGACGTTGGTGGGACAGTAGGTGTTTTTTTAGCAGGAGCAGCCTGACTTACGTTAGCCTTACTTTGAGCAGTCGTTTGACTACTTGTTGTGGCTTTAGCGGGAGCTGACTGAGGGCGACTACGATTGATACCGCGATCGCTTTTAAGCATAATATAAACCATATTTAGCTCGCTGATTGCCTCGATTAACTCGCCCGACTGAGAAAGGGTTTTATATTGATCGACTGCCAGCTTTTTAAGCAGATTGGGATAAACTAATTCCGCACCATGCCCAGCTTTTAATAATTCTTGAGCTAACTGACTTTTGACGACAATTTTATCTTTATTTTCTGCTAGTCGTTTGCCAATTTGAGTCAGTACTAGCTGATGTTCGGCAAAGGCACTTTTACGGGATAGCTGTTCGTAAGCAGGGTTAACCAGTTTTGAGAGAATCTGTCCTGCTGTCTTGGCTTTTGCTGGCTCTGAGCGGCACTTATCTGGATGCAGCTTTTGAGCAATTTTAAGATACCGTAGGCGAATTTGCTTGGGATCTGCATCTAAAGAAACCCCTAGTATGGCGTGGTGATCGGTAATGTTGAGCCTAAAAAGTCCCTGTTTAATTGCAAAAGACATAAAAAATAGAGATATAAATGAGTCAGCAGTCGAGTATGTCCAGAGAACATGTTCTCACTGGAAAATGTCAATTAAGATAGAAGCTGTACTAGTATAGTTCCCCGAACTTTTCAGGAAATAACCAAAAGAATAACAATTTTAGGTCAACAGCGATTTACATGTATTCGTCTATTCGTCTTATTTTGGAAGCTAAAACTCAATTCGGCAACCAATTGGTCGAAAAAATAAGCTAAAAAAAATGAAGCTCCTAGTCTAGAAACTTCATGTCTGGCGATTAAATACTTAGCATTGCGATCGCAATGCCAAACTAGCCTACCTATTTATTGTTCTGCGGGAGGATTTTGAGGCGCGCTAGGAGTGGTGAAGAGACTGTTATAGGTATCATATACAGCCTTACTAAGAGGTGTAAGAACGTTGGTAATTAGACCTTCTAAAGTAGTTGCCGGAGTTTCCGCAGGTTGAGACTGGGTTGTAGTCGCTACGGGCTGCTGGGTTGCTGCTGGCTGTTGGGTAGGTAATGGCTGGGCTTGAGTTTCCGCAGTCTGAGAAGGATTGATGTTAGCTGGATCGTTAGTAGTATCGAGAGTCGCAACGTTGGTTAGATACTGGGGGTTGGGATTGTTGCTCATATAAATATGCTGAATTGCCCCACCGTTATAAAGACGTTTAGTGAACTGCCATGCTGGATCTAGCTCGATTTTCATTGGCGCTTCAGTGATGCCATTAGTACGACCAATAACTAAATCCTGCTGGCTGGGATCTTTATGATCGGCAATTAGCTCTAGTTGCCCGTTGGCACTAACCAAATTGAGGGTATATTCTACCTTGTCGTCTTTACCGTTATATCTAAGAGAATAGCCATTCGTATCGACTGCTTTGCGGCAGTCATTAGTATGATCGAACTGAAGCAACTGTAGATCTACGGTTGTAGGGCTGCTGCCAGCTTCTTGCCAACAAGATTTTTTACCAGGTACTTGTTCGATAATTGCTAGCTTATACTGTCTGAAATTAAAGGGAACTGCTACCGCTACAAATTGACTTTGATCGACGGCAAATTCATCAAATTCTGTCGCTGTAGCTGCTTGAAAAGGCGCGATCGCACTAAGACCGATTGTTGCGGTAGTGGCTAGTTTGAGAGGTAAAGATAGTTTCATGTCTTTAGAAGTTGGGGAGAGTGTTTAAATATTAGAGTCTCACTGCTGTTTTAGAGGCTTGTTTAATATAAGCTAATTTAAAACATTTATAAGACGTTGGGATTAAATTTATCTGTTAAATAGAAGATACGTATTACTTTTAGTCTTAATGCAATTTTATAATACAAACGGCACTACACAAATTACTTTAAGAAAAATTCAGTATTCAAACTGTATCTTTCAACAACAAATAAGAATTATCCCCGTCTCCTCGTTCCCAACACATGCGAGGCGGACATGCGGAGAACCGCTAGTCGCGAAGCGCTGTGCCGCATGTTGCGCGAAGTGCTGCCAGCCAGCCTCACAAAGGGCTTGCACGCATATCGAACTGCTCCTTCTGGGGCAAGCCCCTTTATCCCAGTCTTACCTAGATGCCCATTCTTTCAGCTCTGGAGTATTGCCCAAAGCCTGACTCAATTCATCGTGGATCGAGCCGTTCGTTGCCAAAATACGTCCTGCAGGAATATCTAGAGGGCTACCATCATAAGCAGTAACTTTGCCTCCTGCTTCCCGCAAGACGACGATTCCTGCTGCCATATCCCAAGGCTGAATCCCTCTTTCCCAATAGCCATCTAGTCTACCGCAGGCAACTCCAGCCAAGTCCATCGAAGCACAGCCCAAACGACGCACTCCTTGGCTGAGATGGGTCAAGTGGCAGAATTCTGCATAGTTATTATCGTTGGTTTCACGGCGATCGTAAGCAAAACCAGTGATTAACAAGCTTTTATTTAACGTTTTAGTTTTAGATACCTTAATTGGACGGCGGTTACGAGTCGCTCCCAATCCTGTTGCTGCTTGAAATAGCTCATCGCTAAAGGGATTGTATACCGCGCCAACAGTCGGTATTCCGTCGATCATCAAACCGACAGAAGTTGCTGCTAAAGGTAAACCGTGAGCGTAGTTAGTCGTGCCATCGAGAGGATCGATCGCCCAAAGATATTTACTTTTAGCGTTACCTAATGAACCCGACTCCTCTGCCAAAATCTGATGTTCGGGGAGATGGCGCTTTAATACTTTTAGTACTTCTGCTTCGGCTAGTTTATCCGCTTCCGTAACTAAATCTCCTGGTCCTTTTTCCTGAATATCACTATCGCTTAACTTACCCCATTTTTCCTTTAGCACTGCTCCTGCTGCCAGTACTGATTCGGTAGCAACATCAAGAAAAATCTGTAGTTCGGTGGCTGATTGAGTCATGGTTTGTTTTGTGAACGAAACTGAGTAGCGACCCCCTAAAGGGTTCAGCAGTTGCTTATGGGGGAAACCCCCAAGATCGCACTGCTTCACCGCGCCGTTTTACGGCGCTAGGGAACGCGCGAGCTTGACTAGGAGTGTAGCGCATTGCCTGTTCTGGATTCCAGATTCCGTAACCCATCAGACGCGCATATTCTTGTGATGACCTGAGCAGCTTACTATAAGAGTGGGTGTATTTATCGTTTGCCAGCACACACCCTGCTTCGACTAGCTGCTGACTGACTAGAGTTTGCCTCTGCCAAAGATGACCCCTAATACGGTTATAGCGATCGCGTTCTAAGTTTTCTGCTTCAATGGCGATCGACTTATTTAAAACTAAATCCTGTAACTTTTGCTTGGCTGCTGCACCCCAGGGATCCTGTCGCCAGTCGGGAGCGTTAATCCCTTCAATCCTGACTTTCACTTCCTCAAATGTACCTGTTAAGTGAACTTCCACCGCTTGACCACTCAATACCCGCGTTACTTTACCCAAATATAAATTTCCCTTTTCAACAGTAGGACTACAGCCAAACAAAAAGATTAAACAACAGGAAACAATAATATTTCTGATACCAAGTTTCATCATCTAGCTATTCTTATCGACACAACATTGCTGATTACAGGGAAGGCAGAAGAATTTGTTTACCTCTTACCTCCGTACGGGCGTACACGGAAGCGAGACTCTGGGGCATACGCCCCGCACGATCTGAGTCTTCGGCTCTGCGACGACGATCTGAGCCTTTGGGGCTGTGTACGCCTCTACTTACTTCTTACCTACCTCCTAATCGCATCTGCGCGACAGTCTCGCAGCCAAAGCTGTACACCTCGTCCGATAATGCCATTAGTGGTTTCTCTAGGCGGTGCAGGAGGATTCTGCCGATTGGAATTGCCAAAGCGTGAGAACAAGTTGACGGTACGCCAACCACTATCGGTTTGAGTTAAGAATAGCCAGTGGTAGGTTTGAATATCGACTCTTTTGCCCCTAATATACTGTCTTTCAAAAACTGTAAAAAATACCTGATCTGGATCGCGATCGTCAATGCGATTGTACTGTAAGCGAGGTAAGCCTAAAGGCTCAAGCTCTGCCTCACTTGCAGTAAGTATATAGTTTTCGATCCCTGCTGCCTGATTGATGTCTTGAGTGCGCTGGATGACGCGATTGCTATAGGCAGGCAGATCTTCTAATAGTAGAGAAGTTAGAGTTTTTAGATCGTCGGGACAGGTAAATGCATCTTCTGCTGATTCGGCTTCCGTACCCTCTGCAACTTTTATTGGCAAAGCTAGAGCAGGACTAACGATAGACTGGAATAGAGCTATTGAGAAAACAATTAGCAGACTATTCAAACGCCACGATCTAAAATTCAGCTCGATCACTCACAAATACTTAGTCAACTAAGCGAATAAACTTTTTCTTGCCTACTTGTAACACTTTTCCCGCTATGTCGTTAGAAGAATCAAAACTAGTATTTACATCGGTTTGGCGATCGCCTTCTAAACGGACTCCACCACCTTTAATCAATTTGCGTCCTTCGCTGCCACTTTTACACAAGCCACTTGCTCCTAAAATATAAAAGAGCTTGGCGGGAAACTCAACGTTAGCAAGAGAGTATTCGGCTATATCTCCCCCTGCCGTGTTGCCTTCTAGGACAATCTTCTCGGCGGTTTTTTGGGCTTCGAGTGCAGCCTCCTTGCCATGAAACTGAGATGCAACTGCGATCGCTAAAACTTTCTGCGCCTCGCGAGGATTTTTAGGTATCTCTGCTAGATCTAAATCTGTTAACAGTTCAAAGTAGCTGAAAAGTAGATCGTCAGGAGTGTCTTGCAGCTTGGAATACATTGAAAGGGCATCTTCTTGCAAACCAACATAGTTATTCAAAGACTTAGACATTTTCTGTACGCCATCCGTACCTAGTAGAATTGGCAGCAGCAAGCCAAACTGAGGTGTCTTATTAAAGTGTCGCTGTAAATCTCGTCCAACGGCAATATTGAACTTTTGATCCGTCCCGCCTAACTCCACATCCGCCTCTACCGCCACAGAATCGTAACCCTGCATCAAAGGATATAAAAACTCATGCAGAAAGATCGGCTTTTCTTGACCATAGCGTTCGGCAAAACCTTCTTTAGCCAGCATTTGTCTCACAGTCATGGTGGCAAGTAGCTGCTGGATCTGTGCCAAGTCCAACTTGCTCAACCACTCGGAGTTGTAGCGAATTTCCAAACGATCGGGAGTATCAAAATCTAGAATCGGCTTAAGCTGATCCAGGTAGCTTTTGGCATTGGCTTTCACCTGTTCGGGGGTCAACTGCCTACGCACATCAGATTTGCCTGTAGGATCGCCAATTTGGGCGGTAAAATCACCAATAATCACGACGGCGGTATGTCCTTCATCTTGAAAAGCTCGCAGCTTACGGAAAGGAATGCTGTGTCCTAAATGAATGTCCGTTCCTGTAGGATCGATGCCTAGTTTGATCCGTAAAGGAGTACTGCTTTGAGCAATGCGTTGGCTCAAATTCTCATCTTTGCTATCTGAATCGGGGCGATCTGGAAAAATTTCGCTTGTCCCTCGATGTAGCCACTCTAAATTGCCGTCAGCCAAATCAGACATTACCCAATTACCCGTTGAAAAATTAACTTTAGTCAGACTACCAAACTATCAAATTCTTTGCCTCAAAATCTATCGATCTGGTCTAGCGATCGCAAATGAGATTACTCTGAAAGATATACGACTGTCTTTACAATTCTTGATATTCTATAAAAAAAGGATCGCCTAGAAAACAATTATCATGACCAACACCATCACCCCTTCAGCCAGCAGCCAACCTTATAATCTTGAAGAATGGAAACGGGGTTATGATTCCCAACCCAACGAATACGATTATGAAATAACCGAAATTGAGGGTGAAATTCCTGTCGAACTATCGGGGACGCTGTTTCGCAATGGTCCTGGCTTGCTAGATATTGGAGAATCGGCAATTCATCATCCTTTTGATGGCGACGGCATGATTAGCGCCTTTTCTTTTCAGGACGGTAAAGCGTACTATCGCAATCGCTTTGTGCAAACAGAAGCCTATGTCAAAGAGAAAGAGGCTGGCAAGATTCTCTATCGGGGCGTGTTTGGAACTCAAAAACCTGGAGGACTGTTTAGTAATATCTTCGACCTCAAGCTCAAAAATATTGCCAATACGGGAGTGATTTATTGGGGTGGCAAACTTTTGGCGCTATGGGAAGCAGCCGAACCTCATCGTCTAGACCCCCAGACTCTTGAAACTATGGGAATTGACTATTTAGATGGTGTATTGTCTCCTGGAGATGCCTTTTCCGCTCATCCCTGGATCGATCCAAGCTGCGAACTCGACGACGGCGCACCCTGCATGGTTAATTTCCGAGTCGATCCAGGACTTTCGAGTAAAATTACCCTGTTCGAATTTGCCCCCGATGGTAAGCTTTTACGCCAACATGCCCACAGTATTCCTGGGTTTTCCTTCATCCACGACTTTATAATTACGCCTAACTACGCGATCTTCTTTCAGAATCCCGTTAACTTCAATCCCCTACCTTTCTTATTTGGGATGCGTGGCGCTGGGGAATGTGTGGAATTTCAGCCACAAAAACCCACAAATGTCGTCTTGATTCCTCGCGATCCTAGTAATAAAGAAGTTAAGACTTTCTCTGTGGAGTCGGGGTTTGTTTTCCATCATGCCAATGCTTTTGAGCGAGATAGCCAGGTGATTGTTGACTCTATTACCTATCAAACTTTGCCCCAGGTACAGCCCGATTCCAACTATAAGGAAGTAGACTTCAATAGTCTCGATCCTGGACAGCTATGGCGCTTTAAGCTCAATCTAGAAGATGGTACGGTGGAGCGTGAAATGTTAGAAAGTCGTTGCTGTGAGTTTCCCACCCACAATCCTGACAAAGTTGGTCGAGACTATCGTTACCTATATATCGGTGCAATTCCTGAAGATACGGGTAGCAACGCTCCCCTACAGGCAATATTGAAGCTAGATATAGAAACGGGGGAGAGAGAGACACATTCCTTTGCCCCAAGCGGATTTGTTAGTGAACCAATTTTTGTAGCTAAACCTAATGCCGAAGCTGAAGATGCAGGCTGGGTCTTAACTTTGGTTTATGACGGCAGCAAACACCGTTCGACCCTGGCTATCTTGGACGCAGAGAATTTAGCGGGAGATGCGATCGCATTGCTACATCTAAAGCATCATATTCCCTATGGCTTACACGGTAGCTGGTGCGATGAGGTATTCAGCTAATTAATCGGTCTGTAATTAAAAATCTCCCAAACTGGGGGATATAAAGCATAGATTCAAAAGTATTTTAAAAATCGAATTTAAACGTGAGAATCGACCTTTGGATTGAGATTAATTAGAGGCTTGCGAGGCATCAAACCTGAAATGAAACTATTTAGATTAGTTTTCAACTGCTGGCTACTGCCACGATAAGGTTGAGGCAAAAACAAATCTCCAGCCAAAAGACAGATGATCGATACGGTAAGACAGAACTCCACAAATAATTTCCAACGCATTGTTATTAAACCAAGTTTTTAGATTACTCACCCACAATTAGTTAGCTAGACACTTATTTCCTTAGAAACGCTAGATTGCTTACCAAAAATAATGAAATCCAGCTAAATTAGAACTTACATTCACCTCAGTTTAATCACTTCTCTCCCAAACCGCTTCGGTATTCCCTCTAGTCTTTGGTAGAGGTAAACAGATACAGTTAGCTCTTAAAGTGCTTTTACTTATTTTTGTTGCCGAGCATTCTCATTCAAATATTTCTTGACGATATTTTGTAGCGATCGAAAAACCGCCCCTAGAATTTACTAGACGCGGTGGATTAACTATTAATTTTTATAGTTCGTAAATACTATTCAAGCGTATTAGTCACGACCGTTGATAGCAATCAGCAGGCGTAGAATAAATACAAACAGATTGATGTACGTCAAATACATCGAAAGAGCAGCAGGTAAGTATTGCTCGTCTGTATAGGTACGGGGTAGAACATAAAAGTCTACTACGGCAACACCTGCAAAGATAGCGACTCCAATACCAGAGATGGCTACCTCTAACCAGCTAGGTGTGTAAATACCAAAGAAGGAGAAGAGTAATTGTCCGACTAAGACAACTAATAATGCTGTTACTCCCAGACGTACTGTTTGTGAAAGCGCTAAACCATCTTCTTCCGAGAGGTTAGAGCCAATTTTACGTCCGACAATAAAAGTTGCACCACAGCCTAAAGCTGCAATTCCTACACCCTGGATACCAACTCCAGAACTGCTCAAAGCGAGATAAACGATACCGCTTAGAGTGTATCCAGATAAAAGACTGTATAGAGCCAGTAATGGTAAGGCTGCTGAATTATTTCCTTTCTGGGCAACTCCACGAGCTACAAAAAAGAGAACTAATTCGGCGATCATTGCCCCAATAAAGGTGGGCATAAATAGGTCTGGACGAGAGGCGATTACGCCCAAACCACCGTATGTACCTAATGCGGTTAAAACCAAACCACCGCCCAAATAAGGCAGGGCATTGGTAATGACATTTGGTCCGAGGACTGACTGCCCTTTGACCTCCTGCATTGCTTTTTTAAAGTTGCTAGTATTACTCATGATTTTGACTGAAATTTATATTGCTATTTTAAGCTTGCTTAATTACTTAGATCTTAATTCAACTAACAATTTTAAGGTGATGGGGAATTACCGAATATTCTTCAGTCAACAGTTAACAGTTAGCAGTCAACAGGGTCAAGATGTCGTGAAGAAAGCGATCGCACTTTTTGGTCAAATGCTTGAATAAGGATTGTTCGCGGTATCTTTGAATTCCTCAATCGCTTCTAAAATCTCTCGTTTAACGTCCTCCCGTAGTTTTTGAGATAGAGTAGCCTTAATGCGATCGAAAGTATTGCTCAAACCCAACATACCGATTATTCCAAGTATTGCTTGTGTATCTTCAAGAGATTCTCTGTTCCACAACTCAATTAACATAGAATCTATCTGCTTTAAGAGATTTGAATTCAATCGGGTATAAGTGTGCCATTGTCTTTCAGATAGCTCAAATTAAATCAAAATCTACTGCTGCGGCGATCGATCATATCTGCCAGTAGGGCAAACATACCTACCTGAATGGCAGCCACAAACAGGATCAAAGTAGATTCGGTTAAATCTTGTTCGATAAATAGATCGTTGAACAAAGAGACTAAACAGCCAAGGGAAAACAAGCCAGCAACGGGGAGAAAGATTCTCAAAGGTGCAAAATATACGCCCATGCGCAGAATTAGCTGGACGAAACGTAAAGTATCGCGAATCGGCTTAATCTTACTTTGACCCACCCGATGAAAATAGTCGATCGGCTCGTAGTGAACTATGTAATTATTAGTTAGCATCGCGATCGTGATAGTAGTTGTAAAACTAAAGGTGTTAGGTAAAACAGGAACGAATTTAACCAAAATATCGCGATGAAATACTCTTAAGCCACTATTCAGATCGGGAATTTTAGTTTTTGTCACCCATTGAGCAAAACGAACGAGAAACCACTTAGGAATTTTACGCAGGGTTGAATAGGTGACATTTTTACCAGTCCGCGAACCGACGACCATATCCGCTTTCTTTGATAGCTCTAAGAGGTCGGGGATACGTTCGTTGGGATAAGTCCCATCCGCATCTGTAATGACTATTAGGGGATATTGAGCCTGCCTGATGCCCGTTTTGAGTGCAGCACCATAACCACGATTCTGATTGTGTTCTATCAGAGTGATGTTATTAACGGATGATAATACCTGAGAAGTGGAGTCAGTCGAACCATCATTAACAACGATAATTTCGTACTGATAGGCTTGCAATATTTGATGGAGATGATCTACCGTAGCTGCGATCATTTCTTCCTCGTTGTAGACGGGAATAACCAAAGAAAAGGTGGGCAGAGATTCTTGTGACATCAGGTGGTTAAGGCAGTAGGGAATAGAGCAACGGTAAAAATCGAAATCGAAGCGGAAAAGGGTTACTATGTTCGACGTTAAACTTACCTATCTTAAAATGTCGATCGCAAGAATATCTAAATTTCTGTTGGCGACTGAAACTAAACTACATACAAGAAGATCCTTGCTCTGGCTAAGTTTAGCTCTATTCTTTACGGTAATTTATAGTTTACTGGCTTTGAAACAAGCTTTTGAAAGTGACTATGTAATTCAAGATGATGCTCGTCAGCATATTTTTTGGATGAGTCGCTTTATCGATCGCGAACTGTTTAAGAACGATCTGATTGCCGACTATTATCAGTCAGTCTCCCCTTGGGGGGTCAAAACTCTCTATCGAGGAGTGGCAATGCTGGGGGTCGAACCGCAATTATTTAGTAAATTTCTGCCAGGGATACTCGGTCTAATCGTTACGGTATTTTCTTTTGCAGTTAGTCTCGAACTTCTGCCGATTCCTTTTGGGGCATTTGTTACCGCCCTGCTATTCAGCCAGAATGTTTGGGGAGAAAAAGGGATTACTTCGGGGACGGCAAAAGATTTTGTTTATCCTTTATTTTTAGTTTTTATTTATTTTTGGTTAAGGCGATCGCTTTTAGGAGTTTGTATCACTATTTTTCTCGCCTCTATTTTCTATCCGCCAACGATCTTGATTTTTGCGGGGGCTTTGTTCTTACAGCTTTGGCAGGTTAAAGGTTTTGTGCCGCGTTTGGTTAAAGACAAGCAAATTATATTATTTAGCAGTATTGGTTTATTGTTGTCTTTCGTTCTCCTGTTACCATATGCTCTATCCTCTGGAGAATACGGTCCGACAATCACATTAGAACAGGCAAGGAGCATACCTCAATTTGCAAAATGCGGCGAGGAATTTGCAAAATGTAGTAAGACTGCTTTTTTCGATGACAATCCCTGGAATTATTGGATAACGGGAAAGCGTACGGGATTGAGAATATATGAGGCGTTTATTCCGTATATAGCCGTTACAGGACTGTTTTTTCCACTGCTGTATAAGTTTCCCCAACGCTTCGGTTTACTCAAAAAGATTAGTCCCAAAATTTCTTATCTTCGGGATTTACTAATTTCCTCCTTTGGCTGGTTCTTTATTGCTCACGCACTTCTGTTCAAATTATATTTACCCAGTCGCTATATAGCCCGTACCCTCAGAGTAGTTATCGTAATTGCTGCAGCGATGACTTTGATGGTACTTTTGGAAGCGGTTTTAAGTCGGGCAATAAGTCACCCCTTCGACCGAGCTAAATCCTTTACTGCTCTATCGGCTACAGCATTTTTAATTGTCGTCTTGGTTGGTTTTCCGATGAGCCGAAAATCATTCCTCGACACTGGCTATATTGTTGGGAAACATCCCGAACTATATGAATTTTTCCAGGAACAACCAAAAGATGTTCTAATTGCTTCTTTGAGCCATGAGGCAGATAACATCAGCAGCTTTACGAACCGTTCTGTATTGTCTAGCAAAGAACACGCAATACCCTATCATACGGGCTATTTTTTTCCTCTACGGCAGCGTATCTTCGATCTAATTGAGGCGCAGTACACTGACGATCCTGCTGTAGTCAAAGATTTTATCAAGCGCTACAAAGTAGATCTCTGGCTAATTGATAAATCTAGCTTTGAGGCTGAATATCTCGCCAAAAACCGTTGGTTGTTCGATCAACAGCCCGTTACCCAGCAGGCGATCGCTCAGTTAGAAAAGGGCATTATTCCTGCGATCGCATCTTTACCAATCGCCTGCACCGTCTTCCAAGACGATCGCTATCGTGTTTTAGATAGTGACTGTATTCTACAAGCAGATTTAAAAGCGCGATCGTGTTCAGATTAAGATCTCTATCTCTAAACAGATCCTTAAGTAATTGCGTATGTCACAATGATTAGCGTTAATCAGTACTAGTAGTTAAGCAATTTATATTTAGATATAAACATGGAACCGCTTTATCAATATGCCTGGCTAATTCCCGTTTTGCCCTTGTTAGGAGCAATGATCGTCGGGATTGGTCTAATTTCCGTCAACAAGGCGACTAACAATTTACGTCAGATAGTTGCCGTCTTCATCGTTTCCATCATTGGCGCAACGATGGTCATGTCGTTTGCCATTCTGTGGAGTCAGATCCACGGACACGAAGCCGTTACCCAAACGATTGAATGGGCTTCGGCGGGAGACTTTCATCTCTCAATGGGCTATACCATCGACCACCTAAGCGCCATGATGCTGGTCATTGTTACCACCGTGGCATTCTTGGTGATGATCTACACCGATGGCTACATGGCTCACGATCCTGGGTACGTGCGTTTTTATGCCTACCTTAGTATCTTTAGCTCTTCAATGCTCGGACTAGTGATTAGCCCCAACCTAGTGCAGATTTATATCTTTTGGGAGCTAGTAGGGATGTGTTCCTATCTCCTAATTGGTTTTTGGTACGATCGCCAACCCGCAGCCGATGCTTGCCAGAAGGCGTTTGTAACTAACCGCGTCGGTGACTTTGGACTGTTACTAGGAATGCTCGGACTTTACTGGGCAACTGGTAGTTTTGAATTTGGCGTAATGGGCGAGCGTTTAGGAGAGCTTGTTTCTTCTGGTGCGATCAGTGCTTTCTTAGCAACCGTATTTGCCATCCTGGTATTTCTTGGTCCTGCTGCTAAGTCTGCTCAATTCCCCCTCCACGTTTGGCTACCAGACGCAATGGAAGGACCTACACCGATCTCGGCACTGATTCACGCTGCCACAATGGTTGCTGCGGGGGTATTTTTAATCGCGCGGATGTATCCCGTCTTTGAGAATGTGCCTGCTGCCATGACTCTAATCGCCTGGACGGGCGCATTTACGGCATTTTTGGGTGCGAGTATCGCCCTAACACAGAATGACATCAAGAAGGGTCTGGCATATTCTACCGTTTCCCAGCTTGGCTACATGGTCATGGCAATGGGTATTGGTTCATATAGTGCTGGTTTATTCCACCTGGGAACTCATGCCTACTTCAAAGCAATGCTGTTTCTTTGTTCTGGTTCGGTAATTCACGGTATGGAAGATGTCGTCGGACATAACCCCACCTTGGCGCAGGATATGCGTTTGATGGGTGGTTTGAGAAAGTTCATGCCCATCACCGCAGGGGCTTTCTTTGTTGGTAATTTAGCCATTTGCGGTATTCCTCCTTTTGCTGGCTTCTGGTCAAAAGACGAGATTCTCGGACAGGCGTTTGAAGCAAATACTGCTCTTTGGTTTGTCGGCTGGCTTACGGCTGGGTTGACCGCTTTTTATATGTTCCGCATGTACTTTATGACCTTTGAAGGCGAGTTTCGCGGTAACGATGCTGCAATCAAACAGCAAATTATGGGCGAAGCCGATCTAGCTTTTGGTCCTGGTGCAAAAGATGCGGGAGAGGATCATGGTCATAGTGAATACCCTCACGAATCGCCTCTGACAATGGCATTACCACTGTTGGTTTTAGCCGTTCCCTCTACTCTAGTTGGTCTGTTAGGTCGTCCTTGGGACAACTACTTTGAAGAGTTTATACATGCCCCAGGTGAGGTAATTGAGACAGGTGCTTTCGATTTCCATGAGTTTTATATCATGGCAGGCTTGTCAGTTGCGATCGCCGTAACGGGAATTATCGCTGCTTTCTTGATGTATCGTACAAAAGCGATCGATCCCAGCAGCATTGCCAAGAAAGTTCCTACTTTATACCGCTTCTCTCTCAACAAGTGGTACTTAGACGATCTGTTCAACAAAGTATTTGTTACGGGTATACGTCGTATTGCCCGACAAATTATGGAAGTTGACTACCGCGTCGTCGATGGTGCAGTGAACCTAACTGGTTTGGCAGCAGTACTTAGTGGCGAAGGTTTAAAGTACCTTGAGAATGGTCGCGCTCAATTCTATGCTCTGATTGTCTTTGGTGCAGTCTTAGGTTTTGTAATTGTCTTTAGTGTGGCTTGATCGAGCTTTGGTCGTAGCTATCAGCTCGTAGCTATCAGCTTTTAGCTAGACAATAATACTAATGTTATTTAGAGATCGCTTTCCTTAGTGGAGGGCGATCGTTTTTTATTGAAAGTTACCGTGTCCCGATTAGAAAAGAATAGTTCTCACATTAATAGCTTTGTAATTTTTCTTTCAATTGCTGTTTCTATATTTAGTAAACAAGCGATCGGCTTTTTGACGACGATGGCGATTTATATTACTGTTGCGAATATCTGACTCTGAACTTGCGATCGCTTCATCTAAAGTCATATTCAAAGCATCTAACATCAAACAAGCTTCTTTTAGGCGTAATACTGATTTCTCTCTTGTTTTAAGATCGGGTACGTTATTATTCATGATAAATTCCAATTGTTCTTGATTTCCTTGATGCTGGCTTCTAGAGCATTGACAGTCAACTCTGCTTGTTCGATTGCCCGATACAGCAATTCTAACGTACCTTGATTAGCAACAGGCTGAGTTTCTCCAATGTTCAACAATAGACGAAATAGACGGGTATAAGCATCCCTAGCACGCTCTCTAATATTCTGTAATTCTTCTAGTTCTGGTAAGGTTTCAGATGTTTCTCCCTGTTGTTCTACAAGATCGTAGTCAGTCTTAGTTGCTTCGTTGACTATTTTAAAAAGCTGTTTTTGTAGTCTAAAAACTGTAGATAATGTTTTTGCTGGTAAGTTTGCCATTAAATTACATTACCAATATTTTTAGGATAAATAATATATTTTTACCTAGATTTATCGATAAACTTTCTAATTATCTCGAAAACTTCTGTTCCATATTCTAAATCGGCAAACTCGGCAACTGGATAATCTAGATCGGGAGCGAATTGTAGGACTATAGTTCCTACAGCTATTTTTTCCGAATCATCGCGATCGAATCTAACCTGCTCAATTTCATTGAGGCTATATATTTTAGTAATGTCGTCGAGTATGATTCTCTTCGCTGAAATTGTTACGGTTTTATTTTCCCGATCGAGATTATAAGTGTTTTTGAAAGGAGAATTTAACAAAATGCTGATAAATAAGAAGTTTGGAAAAAGGGTGAATATCAGTGTTATTAAGCTTAATTTCAACTCTACTTTGATGTTATCTAAATTAGTCTTACCTTGAATAAAATCAACAATCTGAGTTCTCTGCTCGAAAAGAGTGAATCCAGACTTAAAATTCATGTTTATTAATGTGTTTGCCGTACTGGGATAGTAATATTTTTTTTGATATCCAATAAGACGAAAAGATGATTGTTCGGGGTTTGCCTTAATGACTATTTGTTTATTGTTGAGTAACCCTCGTATTATTCCATCTACATCTCTGACATTCTCAATTTTAGTTTTGTCTGGCTTAAAAGCGATCGCCTTTCTTTCAACTAATAAACAATTCACTTGCCCTGTATTATTTTCGCATTCTAAAGAAGAATAGATGGGGCTGATAAATAGACCCCAGTAGATAAAGGGAAGAAGTACAACAATCAAAGCTAACACACCAACTAATCTCGGCAGAGGATAAACAATAAAATATAGTCTTTTATCACTGTTTTCCTTAAATTTAATCATTGTTTAGTTCGATCGCGATCGCTTTTTTATTCGGATTATTTAGTCGCAGCTTCAGCAATATCGCTTAATGCCCCTGAAACTTTGGTTAATTCCTCATCACAGCCAGTAATGTTATGGCGCTGTTGGAGATATTCGGGGGAATTATAGACAATTTGAGTTTGCTCATCATCCTGCATGACTAAGAATTTTTGCGGTAGATCGATCGCCGTAGTTGCAGAACAATTCATTAGTGGCGTGCCGACTTTGGGATTACCAAAAATGAGTAGTTGTGTTGGCGATAATTCTAATCCTGCTTGTTGGGCATTAGCACTGTGATCGATACGAGTAAATAGGGTTAAACCTTTTGATTCGATAATTTCTGCTAGGCGATCGCTAGTTTCAGCAACGTCATAAGGACTGGGAACTTTGACCAATCCTCGATCGCTATTCTCGACGGTAGAATTTTTTGCTATAACTACTGTTTTTGATGCTTCAGAATTGTCTCGTACAGTCTGCTGCTGACTACAGGCGCTAACTGTAAATATAAAAGATAATAACGAGAATTTTAGTAAGTTATTCATATTTGAATAGATATTTGAAAATAATTCTAAACTTAATTAATTTGCTTATAACAATTCTTATAGTAATGAGTTACATCCGACTGCCCTCTGCCTCCTGCCTCAAAACAACAAACTTCGTACTCGGTAAATCTGAGAACTGCTATATAACTATAGGGCGATCGCTATACTATTGGGTAAAACGCGATCTATTATGCCAACTTAGTATATTTTTGCTGTAGTAGAATAAATCTATAAAATCGCGCAGCGATAATGATTTACTACAGTTTGCAGCTATGTTGATTAATGCCAAACTACCTTTCAATTTAGATCGTCTTGAGGATAAAGACCAAACTCTGAGCTTTGCAGGGATGAGCTGGGCTGATTATGAACAGTTCGACTCTCAAGAATATCCTGGCTATCGAACTTCTTATTTTAATGGAGTGATTACTCTTGAACCTATCCCACTAATAATAGATTAAACTAAGAAAGTTGTAATTAATCAAATGATTTATGCCAGGGAGATTTGAAGGTTTAAGCAATCTTGAATGGAAGTTATTTGAAGATATTTTTCCGAAAACCCCACAAAAGCGATCGCGAGGAATGCCTCC
>Ga0209831_1000968_pt1 | contig 27132 bp, 29 predicted proteins | sample Maine_Asex4_meta_FD_187451 | JGI IMG/M metagenome (GOLD analysis project Ga0209831, IMG submission 187451) | Marine algal microbial communities from Maine, USA - Maine_Asex4_metaG (SPAdes) (version 2) | ecosystem: Host-associated > Algae > Red algae > Unclassified | place: Maine, USA | collected... | reverse complement strand
AATCTAACAAGGCTACGAAATCAATGGAAAAGACAGCTGACGAAATTCGTCACCGGATGTCGCGTGTTCGAAATGAAATCGATGAAGACGTTGTTGAGCTAGTTGAAAGCGCAAAGTCCCTTGTCGACTGGAAGGATTACGTGAGAAGTTATCCACTTTTGAGCGCCGGGCTAGCCTGTGCAGCGGGAGCGGTTTTAGTACCGTCAAAGAAACCTGAGAAGATCACCGCAGATGCTGCTGCAGTGGCCGGTCTTTTGAAGAACAAGGATCTGGTCGTCGCTCCCAACGCAAAGGTAAAGGAAAAAAATTCCATAGGCGGAACTCTCATCGCGACGGTGGCAGCGACTCTTGTGAGAGCAGCGGTAGGATACGCGGGCCAGAAAGCGAGTGCAGCGATGTCACAACAGCAAGGTCGGAAGATTTAACACAAACTCGAATGTGCTAAAGTGCCAAGAGCATTGAATGGCGGAAAGAAAAGTTTCGAAATTTTCGTAACGCGAAGGAAGCCGTTGGAAGATGCTTCCTCGATAAACTCAGAATTTAAAGTTTTGGAGTAAGATAATGTCAGACCGTATATTTGGAAACGGTAAAACTACGATGCCGGATCGGTCGCGTCAACAATTCAATGGTCAGCAGAATCCAGTCAATCAGCTTCGACTGGAACAAGATGCAGTGGGCATTTCTATTGCGGTGAAAGCGAAAGTCGAGAGTTGTATCAAAAGGTCACCGGCAACAAGTCTTCTCATTGCGGTTGCCGCTGGGCTGACAATTGGATGGCTGGTGAAACGATGATTAAATCCACTGAGAGCAAGGATCGAAAGCGCGGCGTAGCAGACGGTATTGGAGATGTCGTCAGTGATATCACAAGCCTGGCTGAACTTCAATTTGATCTATTCAAGCTAGATTGTTCTGAGAGCAAACGCAGAATGATCTTGCCGACGATTGTGATCGGAGTAGCAGTTTTGTTTACCGTCGGCATGGTCCCTGTTTTCTTGTTACTACTATCTTCAATTCTCTACGAAGCCGCAAATTTCTCCATATCGGCGTCTATCGCAATTTCACTCGGCATTGGTCTTGTAGCTGCCATGTCTGCGTTTTGGTTTGGGTTAAAAGGATTGCGAAAAGCATTAGCTTACTTCGAGCGATCATCGGAAGAACTAAAACGTAACGTTCAATGGTTGAAAAATTTAAAGCAACGTGGACGGCGGTCAAGGACAGAAATCAGTTTGCAGAATCGTGGCTCTCTCAACTGATTTGAAAAGCACAACTATTTATTTAATTTCAACAATTTTTTTAGAGGTATGAGAAGTGGATACTCAAACAAACAATTCCATGACAGCGAACTCAGACAGGATGCCCCAAAATGGTTCAACTAGGACCCAGAATGTTACAGAGCCAACAGTGTCGGACATTGCGACAGACATCGGTCAAACTTTAACTACGTACGCACGCAAGCGACCGGAGGTAGTCGCAATGTGGAGTTTTGGCGTAGGTTTTGTTTTAGCTTGGAAGTTGAAGCCTTGGTAAATCTGAGTTAGCGGTGCTCAAGGTTAACACATTTGTCAATCGTGGTCAGATGGCTAGTGAGTCAAACGTTGCTCGAGCTGAAAGCGCTTGACGCGCGTTATGACAAATTTAACCGAATTGATGGCAGCAGTGTTTTTTTGAGCGAAACCGGAAAGTATTCATTGACAAATGAGATTAACCACATGACACCAATGGTGATCTTCTCCGCCGTGTAAATATCGCGGCGGGTGAATTCTTGAAAATGCGATTGGAAGCTTCCCGAAAATTCGTTGGAAAGTAGTACTTCAGCGGTCTGAAATTGTGGTGCTAAATCCGAAGGATTACGCAAATCAGCCGCCGAGCGATAGCTCCCGTTTTCGTCTCCACAACTTACAACAGAACCGGACGCTATCGCGTGGCGGCTGATAAGTGCAACTTCAGGTAGCTGAATTGTTACGTTAGAACTTGAAAGGTGGTACCCCCAAGGGGATGTCCCATTAATTGTTAAAACTGTCGGTGGTCTCACTGGTAAAACGTATCGTAGCTTCTTTGTGTGAATGACTCAAACTGCCGGCCCCTGATTTCCTTCAGGAGCGCCAGCGACTGAAGGAAATCAGGGGCCGGCAAAATCTAGTAGTTGGCCGGTTCGTGTTCGATACGCGAGTCGAGGATATGATTTGGATACGGATATTGATGGTAGTAGTAGAAATTGGGATCGGCTTCTATTTTGTCCGAAAATCGCCACGCTATACAATCGCCTACTTTGTTCTAATCATGCTGATGTCCATTTACGGTTCCATGTTCCTCAACATGGGCACACGCATCTAAGATTGACATGCGAATCTCTATCGAGAAATTGAACTTCGAAATTACAAACCGTCACTCGTCCTCTTTGATCAACTCCGCGATCCTTTGTTTCAATAGTTTTTGTCCGCCAGCTTCCTTCCAATTCAGTTCGCCGAACCACCAGTATCTGATGCGTCCTCTTTTGTCGATAAGATACACCGCCGGCCACATTGAATTTCCCCAACTGTTCCAGGTCGCTTTGTTATTGTCTATCAATACCGGAAACTTCAAACCGGACTTCTTCACATTGTCGCGGACGTTGCTCGCCTCGGCCTCTGAACTTGTTTCGGGCGTGTGAACACCCAGGACCGTAAAATCTTGATTCTCAAACGTTTTTTCCCAACCCTTGTACCAAGGGTAATTTCTTACACAGTTGATTCAGCCATACGCGAAGAAATGCAACGCCACAACCTTGCCACGCAAATCTGACAATTCCAGACCTTCACAGTTGACCCACTCGTCGCTGTCAATCAGTTGAGGCGCTTTAAAAGCGACCTCCCCAAGTGAATTCGAATCAAACTCTTCGCCAATCAATTCCGAAAGTTTGAGTTTCTGGGACTGGTTTAGTGTTGCTAAGATTGTTTTCTGCTCCTCCTTGCGTGCGGCGACAATCACACGTTCTGATTCCGCCTGTCGCTCCGCACCTTGAAACTCGTTGGAGTAAACCTTTTTAACTTTTTGGTTGGCGGATTCGGTCGCCGCCGAAATCGCATCCTGTTGTTCTTTCGTCAATTTCATCACCTTTACAATATCCGGTAGAAGCACGAAGGAGATCCCCCTCAATCGAAACTTGATCTGACGCAAGCGCATCAGCTGATCCTTTGTGAAAAATTTGGCGATCGCTGCCCGAGTCGTCTCCATGACCTCGGTTGTTATTGCATTCGCTTCTTCCTTCGTTTTATTGGCACGCGACCCAAGCATTTTCGCATCCAAAGACTCATTGAGCTTGGTCAGCTGTTGAATTTGCGATTCGGTCAGCGCAAGATCATCCTGCACCGCCGGTTCGCGCAACAGAAACAGGATAGGATCCGGCATCGTATCGTAGCCCGTTACATTCTGAGCCATCGCATTGGAAGCAAAGAACAGCAACACAGAAATTAGAACCGCGAGGCGTTGCAACATGACTTAACCTTTTTGAAGTTGCACTTTCAGATTTGTTGATTCTCAAGTTTAGCAGAATCCAATACTCAGCGATGCCAGTTTTCTTGGCTACTGTATTACAAGTCACAATAGAGGATGGGGTTGTTAACTTTTCTGTGTTAGTTAATTTGTCGCGATCCTATCTTCATAAACAACACCCTTCGGTTGTCAAATTCAGTGTAAACGCATGGCTGATGAATGTCCCTGCGGCGCTCAATCAAAAGTGCATGGCGGAACCGCAATTGCTTATCCGCCAGGCATGTTAAGCTCAGTCTTGTTGTTCGTCGGCACGTGCTTTCTTGCGGGTGAATTCGGAGGGCAATTTCGCTGTTGCGAACAACCCACCCAAAGTGATCGTCGTTCTGAACGACGATCGGGGAGAGCGACCTTGGCATCCCGACGGACAATCAGACGGATTTATGGTCTTAGGACTGGCGGATTCCTAACAGAAACCTCCCATAGAATTTCGTCTCGATAAAAAAATTACCCAAAGTCGTGGGGGCTTGGTTAATTGATATTCACGAGTCTGGCCGTTACCGGATCACCCGCCGTTAATACTCTGAGATTGCCGAAAAACCTTTTGTGGCAAAGCGCGCGAATATCGAGATTTCGGGAAAAACTCATAAAAGGACAAACGACGGGAGTGGTCTTCGAAATCGAGTTGCCCACCGGACCAGCTGAACTTTTAACGTACCTGTTTAACGAAATGGGTAAAGTTGGCGGCTTCAATTTCACCGCAGTGGAAGCGTTAGAATGAACAAAACCTTAATAGTAATCTGCTCTGTTTTGCCGTCGTAAAATTCAGCATCTTTTTTTATTCGGTTTGATTGGCATCGTCCTCCAGCAACGGCGCAACTTTTGAGCTGACGGTTTTGCGATATCTGAGAACCCTCTTTACTGGGCTGGACACCGTCTTTTGAAAGCCAAGCCGGATCCTTCTCCAACAACTGATTGAAATCGACTAAAGGAACTTCGCAATGTTGAGCGACTTTCCTAGCGGTATCTCGGTAGATTTTTATCAATTGCTCAAGTCCTCCGTGGTCGTCAAGCAATTTTTGTTCGTGACGTGTGAAGTACGCTTTTGATTCGATCGACGGCAGCGTACACAAAACGACTTTGGCTTTTTGCATCCGGCAGGTGTTGATTATTTTTTCCAAGTTCGACTTGTACTCGTTCAGTTCAACATGCTTCTTGGGCGCATCGACACGAATATCGTTGATGCCAAAAAAGAGTACCACAACGTCAGGGTGATGCGCGAGAGCATCCTTCTTGACACGTCGCAAGCCTTCACGACTTGTATTACCCGCTACCCCCGCGTTGATAGCCTTGACGTGCAGCAGATTCCCAAGAAGATCCGGATAGTCTCGTTTGGTGATACTGTCGCCGGAGCAGACCACTTTTTGCGATTCGTCGTCCGCCTGTAATTGCTTTGCCGGCCCGGTCACGACGAAAGCCGTACAAAGCGACAAGGGAATTAGACTCAGTTTTGAGATCATCGCCGACGTTCCAAATACGTAAGTTCAATTTTGGTTTTACAAAATAGAGGAATAACGAATATGCAAGTCATCTTGGCCAGCGGCAAATCAGGATTCGTGGTGGAGTCTACTACCCTAACATCAATTCAGCACGCTACACTAGAAGCAACCTTTTTCCAACGTAGTTAAAATAAGGCAGAAGAAGATGCGAAATAATAAGCTGATTCTCTGGGCTGTGACCGCATCGCTGGCTGGTTTTCTGTTTGGATTCGACACCGTCGTGATCTCGGGCGCGGAACAAAATATTCAAGAGTTGTGGGGGCTAAATGATTGGATGCACGGGCTTGCCATCAGCATCGCATTATGGGGTACTGTCATCGGATCGCTCATTGGCGGATGGCCGACTGAGAAGTTCGGACGCAAGAAAACGTTGTTGTTTATCGGTATTCTCTATTTCGTTTCGGCTCTCGGTTCGGCTTACGCACCGGAGATCTACTCTTTTATGATCGCGCGGTTCGTCGGCGGGATTGGCGTGGGAATTTCCACCGTTGCCGCTCCGTTATACATTTCTGAAATTGCTCCGGCCAAGGATCGGGGAAAGCTGGCCGGCATGTTCCAGTTTAATATTGTGTTTGGCATTCTTATCGCTTTCCTTTCCAACTGGCTGGTGGCCGGCATAGGTGATGAAGCTTGGCGTTGGATGCTGGGCATAGAAGCGGTTCCTGCATTGATCTTTGCAGTGATGTGCTTCGGCCTGCCGGAAAGCCCGCGCTGGTTGATTACCAACGGTGGCGATCGCGAAGGCGCGATTTCTGTATTCGGCCGTATTATGCCCGATGCGTCGGACGAGCAGCTGAATTCTCTGGCCGACGAAGTTTCTGCGTCGGTTACCAAAGTGGGAAATACTGAAAAATTCTTTTCCAGCCGTCTGAAGAAGCCAATTAAGTTGGCGTTTTTAATCGCGTTCTTTAATCAGGTCTCGGGCATCAATGCGGTGCTTTATTTCGCGCCTCGTATCTTTGAGATGACTGGCTTGGGAGAGAACGCGGCGATGCTGCAGTCTGTGGGCATTGGGATCACCAATCTGATCTTTACGTTCGTGGGGTTGTGGTTGATCGACCGACTGGGTCGGCGGACGTTATTGGTGATTGGTTCCTTTGGGTACATTGGTTCGCTGGGCCTGTGTGCTTGGGCCTTCAATACGGAAAACTTTGCTTTTGTTCCAGCCTTTATTTTTGCCTTCATCGCGGCACATGCAGTTGGGCAAGGAGCGGTGATCTGGGTATTCATTTCCGAGATCTTTCCTAACCGTGACCGGGCGTCCGGACAGGCCTTTGGCTGTTTCACTCACTGGATCTGCGCGGCATTGTTGACCCTGTTTTTCCCGATAATGGTCGAAAGGTTTTCTCCTGAGATCGTGTTCGGCTTCTTCACTTTCATGATGGTTCTACAACTGATCTGGGTATTTCTGATGGTGCCCGAAACCAAGGGCGTACCGCTGGAAGAGCTTCAGAAGAAATTGGCGTCTTAATCCAAATTCGATGCGCTGCCACAAAAGGTTCGTTTGAAAAAAGCAACTTATTAGCTGTTTTGGCGATAGCCGAATGGCACTTACTTTAGACGAAACGTGGGATAATTTTATCAGCCGCCACGCGATAGCGTCCGGTCCTACGCGCTAAAAACCGGACGCTATCGAGTGGCGGCTGATGCGCAGATGGGTTGCATCAATCTAAAGTAAGTGCCATTGGGCGATAGCAACGTCCGTTGTCGCTGGTAAAAACGATGATTGTGTTATCGGAAAGTTTTTCGCGGTCGAGCGTCTCGAGAATTCGTCCGATATGCCAATCGGTCTTCATCATGAAATCACCACAAGCCCCTGCTTCACTTTTGCCGCGAAACTGCTCGATTGGGATCACCGGGTTGTGTGGTGAAGTGTAAGGGAGATACAAAAAGAGCGGATTGCCATCACGCGCATCGTTTGCCTTTCCTTCGATACACTCGATCGCTTTGTCAGTGAAACACGTTAAGCACTCTGAATCCACAAAGTCCGGCGCGATTTCAAGTCGCCCCTTCACCACGCCCAATTCATTGGTCTTTCCGGGCTTGGTCAGTTCCTTTTGGTAAGGCGGCACAATCCGGTAGTCAGAGATCGCAATCTTGTTCTTCTTCGTTGGGTGGTTCTGGTAGAAGGACAGATCCCGGGAACCGTGAGTCTCTGAAGTCGACGCCCTTGCTGTATGAAACTTCGGCCTTATCTCCCAGCAGCGCTTTGAATCCGGCCAGCGGCGTGATCACATTTGATTCACTGGGCCCGTACCGACTGATCATCGGTTTAATATCATTCGCAACCGGCCCGGGACCAGAATGGTACTGATCTTATCAGCCTCTAGCGGTATAAAATTCTCTTTGTTTTTCAACAGCAAGATTGATTTGAAAGACGCTTTGAGAGTTGCTGCCTCATGAGACTCTTGATGAATGATCTCAGGTGCTTCTTCTGGATCGACAAAAGGATCGTCAAATAGGCCCAGCACTTGTTCAATGCCCATCTCGCCGAGCAGAAGAGTTGCAAAGCCAGAGAAAAGTATTGTCAGGATGAAATATTTAGCGTTCATCGTATTAATTGGTTGTGAAATAAAAGATCTTTTGTTTGGCTTGATAATTTAATGAGCCGCTTGGGCGCTAGCCCCGGTTTTTTTGACCTTCTCTTCACTCGTTCCCCACTTTTTATTCGGTTCAGGTCCAAGGATAAGTTCCAGCTGTCCGCCTTGAACAAGATTTTTGTGAGACAACCAACAAGTCTCCAACGTCTGCCCGTTAAACGTCGCTGATTGGATGTAGACATTATTCGGATGTTGGTTCTGGATAAGAATAGCAAACTCTTTCCCGCTGTAGTACTTAGAACTTAGCTGGATTGTGACCTTGTCAAATGCCGGCGCTGTAATATCGTAGCGTGGATCCATCCTGGACCCTCCGTCAAATTGAAACAGCCCAATCGCCATCAGTGCGTTCAGCGCGCCCATCTGACCTTGGTCTTCATCGCCGTTGTAACCGCTGTAGGGATCGGTTCCGCCGAACGCCGCGTCCTGAACAGCCCGCACCCATTTTGGGCTGAGCCACGGGAATCCGATGCGGTTGAAATAGTGAGCGGCTTCCGTGCCATCCTGATTTGCATAATCAATCCACGCATTCCCGTGCGTTCGTCCTCGGAGATGGAATTTGTCTTTGGCGGTGGATTCAATTTGTTCATTCAATTTCTCAGCTGCGGCCGCGGGACCACCCAACAGTTTAGCCAGCCCCATCGAATTGTGAGGAACGTAAAAGTGGTCACAGCAGCGCTGGTTTGGCAGAAGCCCAGTTGTTCGAAATTTTCTTCTCGAGGCAAATGGTTTTCTAGCCAGCTTCCGTCTTCCTTGCGAACCCAGGCCGATTGTTTCTCCGGCCAAATCACATGCCGGTAATTGTTTGCGCACGAGATGAAATGCTGGTAGATGTCCTCTTTGCCCATCCCTCTTTGCCCATCCCTCTTTCCATCTGAGCAATGCACCAGTCGTGGTACGCGCTTTACAGTGTGAGGCTCGTGAATGCTTTTCAGTGGGCTCCGGAGACTGCGGTGCCCAACGAGATCTATCCTTTTTTTTGATACTCTCTATGGGCCGAGGTCGTCGGATTTTTAGTGTAGCCGCCATAGTATCGACCGCCTGTGGCTTCCGTGTTTTTAATAAGACCTTCCAGCGCCGTTTCACAATCAAAGTCCCGAATCCCTTCGGTGTAAGCTGAGCTAATGGCCGGCGCTGCGGTTTCACCGATTATGACGAACGTGTAATTGCCTCCAGAAGGGCCATGCGAAATCAACCCACCATTTTCATACAACTGAACCGATGTCTTACAGAAATCGCTGTAACGTTCGGGACACAATAGCGGCCAAAGAACATCGAGACTCCAATGGCTCCCCCACCACGCATCAAAATTGTGCATCGTGAAAGACGGCTTGCCGTCTTGCCCAAGCGGAATCTGTCTGACGACACGTTCTTTACCTGTCATGTCGCTGTAGGCCCCGTCGGCATCGCTGAAGATTCGGCGACCCAGCATCGAACGCCAAATGTCAGTCTAGAATTTCGTCTTCTGGTCGTTAGATCCACTTTCGACCTTAATTCTAGAAAGGTGGTTGTTCCAATCGTCCATCCCCAGATGATCCGTCATGTCGCCGGTAATCGGCATGACGGGAATCCCCGGAAGCTGCCAGGCATGAATGTGACTGAAGCAACGAACGTGCTTGTCGCCATAAAGATATCCCGATTTCCAAGACCCTTTGATTTGCGTGTCGGGACTCAGGTTCACCATTCCAAAAGGGCGCGTCGCGGAATTGAAATAGAACCACCGCGATTCGCGATTGTCAATCAGCGGATCTACGAACTGAGTTACGTCGTACGGTTGTTGAGCTGATGATAGGGCAGGGCAACTGACCAGCAATAACAAAAAAGAAATGCAAAATGTTTCATGTTTTCAATCGTGTGCAATTCGTACAGGAATTTAGATCAACTAATTATTCAAGACTTTGTTTCGTCAATTTTATTGAGTGCAAATGCATAGGCGCCTATCGACACGGCGCGGCTGGTTCCAAGAGTGCTGACGCCGATCCCAATACGCTGCATTGGATCGTACGAGATCTCGCGCTCAGTGCGGGGAACGGCAATCGTTTTGGTCGCGCCGGAAGCAAACAGTTTTCGATCTTCAGGCGACTCAAGATTAAAGACCTTTTGAACGATCCGATGCACCTCGCCGCCGTCGTCGTACTTGGCCAGCGTGCTGTGCATTTCATCGATCAAAGGTTCCATAAAAACGGCATGCGCTTGAGAGATGCCACCACCAATCACAATTAACCCGTCCAGCAACGTGCTCGCGTTAGCCAACGCGTCGCCGACGACTTCGCCAAGTTCTCCATAGGCGGCGATGGCCGCAGATTTCTCGGCCGATTTGGTTTCATCGTTGTCAATGTTGATTTTGCTTGCAATGTCCGCAATTTCCTTTGGCGAAGGAGCATCTTCGATCGCGATTCCCATCTGGCGAGCGTAGGTACCTCGAACCGCGCGAATGCTGGCACCTTCCTCTGCGAAGCATTCCGGCCGAACCCTATTTCTCAGCAACCATACTTCGCCGGAGTTTGAATTGTCGCCAAGTAGCAGATTGCCATTGTGAACGATGCCGCCGCCGAACCCCGTTCCCAACGTGACTCCGATCAACGTTCGATAACGTTTTGGGCTGCCGGCCTCCTCAAGAAGTTGGTTAACCTGCGGCAGCAACCCGGCGATCGCTTCGCCATAAGCAAACAGATTACCATCGTTGTTAATAAACGTTGGCAAACCAAACCTCTCTTGCAGATACGGACCCAGCGGAACCCCGCCGGTAAACGCTTGAAAATTTACGAGGTCGCCGATAATTCCTTTGGGATAATCCGCAGGGCCGGGGAAGGCAAAACTGATCGCCACCGGTTGTTGGTCAAGTTGATCCAGCACTTTGCGAAAACCGGATTCAATCACATCCAAGCAGTGATCAAGCACTTTCGTTTCGGCAGCCAATCGAACGGGCGTAACAATTTCTTGATTCGATTGAATTGCAGAAAACACAAAATTGGTACCACCCGCATCGAGCGTAAGCACGATTCGTTTATCGTTCTCTGCAATCATGCGGTCGCTGCCTGTTTCACTTTGTATCCGTAGAACCCATAAAACGCGATGTAGAGATAGCAGATGATCGGCACGGCAAACGCATGCTGAATGCCCAACACGTCAGCGGCGTAACCCATTAACAGTGGAACCAGTGCACCGCCAACGATCATCATCACCAGAAGCGATGAACCCTGCGAAGTGTATTGCTTCAGATCTTTAATGGCCAACGTGAAGATGTTGGACCACATAATCGAGTTGAATAAACCAGTTCCCAGTGCGGCCCAAAACGCTATGTTGCCATTGCCCAACGCTGCCACAGCCAGCAGCGCAATCAAGATTATCGAGAACACGCCCAAGGATAAGGCGGGTTTGCCTCTACCGAGCACGAAGGCGATGAAATTCAATCCGATCAGGAGCAGGAATGGCGCGATCTGGGCGGGTTTCATGAATTCGAACGACAATGCCCCATCATCCAAGCGAATCGCTGTGACGCAATAGACCACAAGAAAAACGGTGATTGCAGTGATCGCCATGTATAGACATTTTTTTGATTCACTAGCGATGTCGCTGAGAGAAATTGCTCCACACAGACGCCCGATCATCGCTCCGCCCCAGTAGTACGCTAGATAGATACTGGCCGTCGCTTCGGGCAGCCCCAACACTTCTGGGGCCATCATAAAATTAACCAAGTAGCTGCCAATCGCAACTTCGCCACCGACATACATAAAAATCGCGATCATGCCAAAACGAAGATGGGGATACTCGAGTGCTCCGAGTCCAGATTCAAGTTTCTCTTCATTGGTGAACTTGGGCAGTTGACTCATCCAGACAATGATGGCCAACAGCACAAACAATCCGCCATAGATCAAGTAAGGGATCTTGATTGAGTCAATGGTCACCTCGCCACCTTGAGCGAAGACTTTATAGAGCAGCAATCCGCCCGCGATCGGAGCGAGCGTCGTTCCCAGCGAGTTAACGCCCTGAGCCAGATTCAAACGACTGGACGCAGTTTCAGGTTTTCCCAAAATCGCTGCGTAGGGATTGGCGGCGATCTGTAACAACGTTACTCCCGTCGCCAGAAGGAAAAGCGCCCCTAAGAAATAGGTGTACGTTTGATACTCGGCCGCCGGATAGAACATCGCACAACCGGCTCCGCAAACCAGCAGCGCGATGATGACGCTTGTTTTATATCCGATACGATTGATCGGGTCACCGGTCGCCAAAGAAACGATGTAATACAACAACGACACGACGAAAAATGCACCGAAGAACGCAAACTGTACCAATCCCGCTTGGAAGAACGTCAGTTCGAAACTTTCCTTGAGATAAGGGATCAAGACGTCGTTCATTACCGTGATGAAGCCCCACAAGAAGAACAACATCGTGATCGTTATGAAGGGACGCCGATAATCGAGAGTCGTCGTATCCGCGTCGAGCGCAGACAATGAATTTCTGGTCTGAGTCGGTGATGAGTCCGGGTTCTCGTTTTCCATGCTTATCCTGTTTTCCTCTTTGGGCTGATCGTTTTCCTCGGCGGGACGGTGGTTGCTATATTATTTCTTCTTTGGTTCGACCACTAATCTCTGTCCGGATTTTAATAAAGCCGAACGCAGATCTTTCTGGTAGTCGACCGACTGGACGTCAATGGACTGGTCAATCGCAATCGCTGCGGCCGTAGCGGCGCTCTGACCCGAAATCATGAAGACCGGTTCCATGCGAATGGAGCCAAAAGCAATGTGAGTCGATGATAACGCAACGGGAACCAGCAGGTTGGTAGATTCTTTAGGTTTTGGCAAAATCGCGCCATAAGAAATCGGATAAGGTTGCCCAATTCTTACTCCCGCATCACCTTCGTTCTGAACAAAGCCTTCGGAAGTCACATACCGCTGAGTATGGTGAGAGTCCATCACGTACGACCCAAGTCCAATCGAATCTTGGACCTTAGTTTTGCTCAAACAGTCATTGTCGGTCATCACGTATTCCCCCAACATCCGACGTCCCTCCCGAATGTAAAGCTGGTGCGACCAGTTGCCGTTGTCAGTGAATTCATCTTTAGGTAGTCACCACTTCGACACGGGATCCCGTACCTCTAGGGGGACGCGCGGATCGTTCGCGATGAAGGACATATATCCTTTTAGATAGTAATTATGTTCTTTGATGATCTCCTTCCGCCGCTGGTATCTGGCTTCAGGATAGTCGTAGTTGAACCCAATATTGTCGGTGCTAAAGGGGCCATGATTGTTAGTGTCCGTTTTTCGATTGGGCGCCGGGTCGAACTTACCAAAGTGCTCGCGTTATCCACTTTCGAATAAACTTAGGAGCAATTCGTACTGCGATCGGTCGTAGTTTTCCGGCTTGGGAAAAGGCATTCGGTTCTCGAGCGCATCGGTCAGACACATTCGGAAGCAATATGCCTGAATCTTATCATCCCCAATTCCGTCTTGCTTCAACGGATCGGGACTAATACGAGATAGCAGTCCGCTGGTTGGATCGCCTTCGACTTTGTACGGGCTGATATCCGAAAAGAAATAGTGGGCGTGGTCGCGGCGATTCTTCTGAACTCCATTGGTCGTTTCGTTGTAGACCGAGTTGGATTCGCGTCCGACCGCAAAGCTCACCCCCGCAGCCGCCATCAGGTCGCCTTCATACGTCGCGTCAATGAAGACTTTCTCCTCGATTCGGTCCCCAGCAAGGGTACTAATCGCCACGATTTTGGTTCCATCTTTTTCCACTCCGTTTTCACGGTCCAGCCACGCATCTCTGAGAACCTCGATCCCGTTCTCAGAAATGTATTGGTCAAAGATTAGCTCAGCGACGTGGGGCTCGAAGATCCACATCGCCTTATCGCTCGCTTTACTTCGGCTCTGGCTTTTTGCAATCGCGCGAAATTCTTCCAGTGTCTGTTGCAGCCATGCTTGGGGCTGATCGTAATGTTGGCGAATTCGGCGGTAAAATTTCAGCGACAATCCGTCAACCGAAGACTGTTTGCCCCCGTCGGTTCAGCCAAGCCCACCGCTGGTCAATCCGCCCAGATATTTGTCGGGGCTAACGACAATAACCGATTTCCCAAGTTTTTTTGCCTCAACGGCCGCCATCACGGCGGAAGAGGTGCCGCCATAGATAACGATCTCAGCTGAGTAGTTCTCCGCCGCGATGCGATTGCAGCAAAATGCAAAGACAAATATGGTAATGAGAATTGAGAGAGGTGGGCGCTTCATAAGAACGAGTCCGTATAGAAATTTCACCTTAATCAAAGGCTCATTTCTAATGTCTTTTTTTTGCCGCCCGAGCATATAAGGTAATCCGAATCCAATTCCCTTCAATAGTTTGTTATGTTGGGCCATTTTAAGGCCAACCACCGAGGTGGTCGGTCTGGGGTCGTCTGAGTTCCGGTGAGGGCCGAACGTGTTCATGCTGTTTGCGAAGGTCGATTCAAAAGCATAACGACCCAGAGAAACAAGTTTACAACCAATAGAAGTAACACCAATAGAATCATGTGAAGAATAATGAACCCCTCCACATCAATAATCCAAAATCTATCAAAGGACGCATACCGGTCCCCATTGGTATCAGTTTCAAACCTGACCAATGGGTCGTCAAAGGTAACTTGCCCATCGGCATAGGTTGCACCGAGTGCATACCAAAACGCGATTGAAGCAGCCGCAAAGATAACTGCTGCGACGGTGGATGCAAAAGCGTAGGACTTCCGTGGTGAGCCACGTTTTGATGCCAAGAGGAGTCCCGACGTCGATGCGTTGTAAGGATTCGTGTTCAAGGCTATCTTCCTGTTTGTTAAGCCGACTGGTGGATGATTTTTCAACACCTGTAGGATGAAGTTTTACTCCATCTTTAAAGACGTTAACGAATTGGAACAACCAATTTTCCTTCGCTCGACTGAAGTAGACTGCGAGGTGTTGTTTTAGCGGTGAGGTGGCAACCTCCCATTGCGTGAAAATCCGTATGGCACGCGCCTTGACGCTAACATTGAAATAAACTTTGCCGTTCCCCTATCGCTGCACTGAGGTTTATTCAACATATGCGCTCACAGCAGGTTGAAGACCTGCTCCACGTGAGGCAGGTTTTTTACCTGTCATGCCCCTACTAAGTCTGGTCAGCCAAGCGTTGCTCGTATTGAGTAATCTTCTCTTGGTGACGCAGCGTCAGCGCGATGTGGTCGAGTCCTTCGAGGAAGCACTGGCGGCGATAGGCGTCGATTTCAAAGGAAGCCAAGAATCCGGCGTTGTCGGTGACCAAGTTATTCTGAAGGTCAACCGTCAATTCGTATCCCTCTTTTTCGGCTACGTTTTTGTGGATGGTCTCGACTTCGGACGTGGTCAATACAACAGGCAGGACACCGTTCTTTGAGCAGTTGTTGTAGAAAATGTCGGCGAACGATTCTGCAATCACACAACGGAATCCGTAATCATCGAGCGCCCAAACGGCGTGTTCTCGGCTGGACCCGTTGCCAAAGTTCTTCCGGGCGACCAGAACCGACGCGTTATTAAATCGGTCGCGGTTGAGTTCAAAGTCTTCGTTGACGGTTCCATCGGGGTGGAATCGCCAATCGAAGAAAAGAAACTGCCCAAATCCCGTCCGTTCAATGCGCTTCAAGAACTGTTTGGGGATTATCTGGTCAGTGTCAACGTTCGATCTGTCCATTGCCGCGACGACGCCGCTGTGTTTGATGAAGGCTTGCATAAGTTAAGGATTCGGTTGTGTAATTATTTGATTTTTTCTCTACAGGTACACCTAGGCTACTTAAACCTTGAAGTCCCAGTTGCGGATGTCAACGAAGTGACCGGCGACCGCTGCGGCGGCAGCCATTTCCGGCGACACCAAATGCGTCCGTCCACCTCGGCCTTGTCGGCCTTCGAAATTGCGATTGCTGGTCGAAGCACAACGTTGGCCAGGTTCCAGTTTGTCAGGGTTCATCGCCAAACACATGCTGCAGCCGGCTTCACGCCATTGAAAACCCGCCTCAACAAAAATCTTATCCAACCCCTCCTCTTCGGCTTGCCTCTTAACAACACCGCTGCCGGGGACCACCATTGCACTTACCGAAGACGAAACTCTGTGTCCCTTGATGACTTCCGCCGCGGCGCGAAGGTCTTCGATACGCGAGTTCGTACATGAACCGATGAAGACCCGATCAATCAAGACACTCTCCATCGGTTGACCCGGTTTAAGATCCATATATTCGATCGCCAGTTCAGCCGATTGTCGATCGGTAGGATCTTCAATGTCCGCCGGGACAGGAACGTTGGCGTTAACCGATGTGACTTGGCCTGGATTAGTGCCCCACGTGACTTGCGGGGCGATGTCGGCAGCATCAAAGATTTCAACGCGATCGTACTCCGCTCCAGGATCTGACGGAAGCTGTTTCCATCTTGCGACGGCCGCATCAAAGTCCGAGGGCGCGTTCTCGCGTCCTTGAAGGTAGTCAAAGGTTGCTTGGTCGGGCGCGATCATGCCTGCGCGAGCGCCCCCTTCGATCGACATATTACAGATCGTCATGCGTTGTTCCATCGTCAACGCTTCGATGGCCTGGCCAGTGTATTCGATGACGTAGCCGGTCCCACCCGCGGTCGTGATCTGTCCGATGAGGTAGAGGATGAGATCCTTAGACGTGACGCCCTTGGCCAGCGTATTGTTGAATCGCGCTTCCATTGTCTTGGGGCGTGTTTGCAAAAGCGTCTGCGTAGCCATGACGTGTTCGACTTCACTGGTGCCAATACCGAAGGCCAAGGCGCCGAATGCACCATGGGTTGAGGTATGCGAATCGCCACAAACGATCGTCATTCCGGGTTGAGTCAATCCGAGTTCGGGGCCGATCACATGGACGATCCCCTGATTGACATGATCCAAATCGTAAAGCTTCACATCGAATTCGCAGCAGTTGGTTCTCAGCGTTTGGATCTGCTGTTTAGAGATTGGGTCGACAATCGGCAGCGAACGGTCTGTGGTGGGGACGTTGTGATCCTGAGTGGCCACGGTCAATTCAGGGCGCCTCAGCCGTCGGCCGGCCAGCCGTAGCCCTTCGAACGCTTGGGGGCTGGTGACTTCGTGGACCAAATGCAAGTCGATGTACAGCATCGTTTGTTTTCCGGGTTCATCGTAAACGACGTGTTGGTCCCAAATTTTCTCGAACATCGTTCGGGGCTTGGCGGCGATCATTCTTCTTCCAAGGTGTTGTTGGTTGACGGGATGTTTCGGTGGTTCCGGCGCTGCGCGGTGGTTGGACACAAAACAATGGCTATCGGTTCATGATAAACCGTAATCGCGATTTTCGAAAGCGTTTTGATGGAAAGGCGAAGACCGCAATTTTACGATATTTAACGGCTATTGTAGGTCAAGGTAGCCGTCGATGGACCGACGGATAGTGTTATTTCATTGGTATTCGGCTATCGTTGCGCTTCAACTATCATCTGGCGACTTTCGTTTCTAACTGTTCCGCATAACCCCTCGAGTCGATGCCATGTATCTGTTTGCCGAAATTACCGAACAAGTTGCTGCTATACCGCAATTTCTCCAAGTCGTCATCTTGGCCATCGTGCAAGGCATCGCTGAATTTCTACCGATCAGCTCGTCAGGGCACCTTAACGTGTTTCAATCGTTGATGGGCAAGTTGTCGGAATCAGCGGAGCTGAACATCGTCCTGCACTTCGGTACTTTGCTGGCTATTATCGTTTTCTATTGGAAACGAATTTGGGCATTGCTCAGTTCGGATAAGCGCGTGATCCCCATGCTGATTTTGGGCACTGTACCGGCAGCAATCATCGGCATCTATTTGAAGAAGATGCACGAGCCGTTATTAGCCAACACGCTTTTGTCGGGACTGATGTTTCCAATCACGGGGATCATGTTGATCGTGTTGTCGAAGTTGAAAAAAGGCGACAAGGAATACGTCAACATGGACTTCAGGATGGTAATCCTGATCGGATTGGCTCAAGCGTTCGCGCTGCTGCCCGGTATTTCGCGCAGTGGTTCGACGATTGTGATGGGGTCATTCTTGGGGCTGAGCCGACAGTCGGCGGCTACGTTTTCGTTTCTGCTGGCAATTCCGGCGATTCTGGGAGCAACCGTTTTGGAGCTCAAGGACATCATCGAGGTAGGAAAGACGGAGACTCCGCTCACGCCGTTGCTGGTTGGCCTTGTCATCGCGTTTGCCGTCGGCTGGGTTTCACTCTCGATTTTGGTGAAGTGGTTGGAGGCCGGGAAATTACATTGGTTTGCCTACTACCTGATCCCTTTTGGGGTGGTCGTGGTAGTCTGGCAATTGATGGCATAATACGTGGGGTAGGTTTTTTAACTGCCATTTCGTGCGCACCGGCAGGTTGAAAACCTGCCCCACGTCGCGCAATGAACTTTGTATTTGGCAGCTGTTTAGTTCTCTTTGCTCTCTTGCTTTTTCTTGTAAGAACTTTTTAGATTTTCAATCTTTCGGCGATAGCGAGCGGTCAATTTTTCGCTGCTAGAGTTGATCGAGTCGTTCAATTCATCTAAAGCTTCGACCACTTCATCGGAATCAGCCGCTTTTCCATCGGCAATCATTTTATCGATTCGAGCTTCTTGCTTCTCGCGAATCATCAATTCTGCTTTCACGATCAACTTATCACGTCTGTCTTTGAGAATTTGGATTTGATCTTCGAGATACAGCTCCGATTTAAGGGACTTCAGTTTATCAGCTTCTTGCGCCTTAGCTTCTTCAGCCGCTTTGATTTTTGCCGCCTCAGCCTCGGCAGCAGCCTTCATTTCAGCTTCCTTAGCTTCAGCAGACTTTTTTGCCTCTGCAGCGGCTTTCAATTCAGCTTCTTTTTCTTCTTTGGCCGATTGTTCCTTCTTCCGCTCTGCTTCTCGTTCTGCCAGTTTTCGGTTTACCTCTGCCATCGCAGCGTCACGTTTATCACGCTCTGAATCTGCTTTTTCATCGGATGGTAAGATCTCGATTTTGGGCGTTACGCCCGTCGCAGGTTCGGGTGATGGGGCCGGTGTTGCAGCGATACCAGTTGCATCAGATGAGTCTTCGGAATCCGTCTCAGAATCTTCTTGTTGAAGATTTTTTGAATTTAGCTTCTCCAACGATTTCCGCACGATCGCTGTATCATCCGGATCACCAATAAGTGTGACCTGTCCGGTGTCTGGATCGACGATGATTCGCACTTCGCCCTGCAGACCTTCGCCACCTCCGGGTTGTCCGGGGCGAATGATCGTTTCTTGAGGTTTGGCTGCAAGCGTTTTAGAATCACTCTGTAGTTTGGCTAACGCAGCCTTTGCATCAGCGGCGGCTTTGTTGGCGGCAGTCGCCTCTTTTGTTGCCAGTTCTAACTTGCTTTGAAGATTGGCTGCCTTTTCCTTTGCCGAAGCGATTTTCTCCTCCATCTCCTTCTCTAAGGTTTCCAGCTTAGTTTGAGACGCTTTTAATTCCGAGCTCATCTCTTTGGTCGATTTTTGGGCGAGCTTCCTTGCTTCGGCAAGTGCTTTCTCCGCCTTTTCCGCGTCTTGAGTCGCTGACTTGAGATCCTTCTCGAGCCGTTTGACAACTTTTGCCGATTTGTCCTTCGTCTCATTGACCTTTGATTCAGCCCGTTTAAGTTGCGCCTTCAGCCCGCTGATCTGCTTTTTCAGTTTTAACGTTTCACCCTCAGATTCCTTCTTAAGCTTTGCGAACCCAGCGTCCGCGGTTGCCTTGGCGGTCATGAGAGCCGCTAACTTATCTGCCGCCAATTTGTCGGTTGGCTTAGATTGTTCCATCTTCTTTGTTGCGTCGGCTAACAGTTGCTTGGTCTCGGCCAACTCCATTTTTAGTTCGTTCTCTCTAGCATCGAATTTCTTCTGCGCTGAGGCTTGTGCCTTAGCTACTTTCGCTGAATTCTCTTTGGCTGCCTTCAGCCTGTGTTCAATACCAGCCAACATCTCACCCATGCCGGCTGCCGCCTCTTTGACAATTCGTTCGGCTTTCTGTTTTTCTGCTGTCAATTTTTCAATGGAACGATTGGCTTCGCTTAGGCGTTCCTTAAGCCTCTCGTGTTGTGTGTTGAGTTTGTCCAGTTGCGTTTCTAAGCGTTTTAGCTCCAAATTGTTTAAAGCGTCGACGGCAGTATTTCCCTCCGATGCATCTGAGTTTGTTTGCTGTTGGTTATCGCCATCAACAATAACACTTTTACCGAGCGCAATATCGGTGCCGGACATCGCGGTTGCATCTGCATTATCGGGTGCAGGTGGAAGGACTTCTTCGGTGGTAGCCATTTCGGAATCCAGATCAGGTTGGATGACTTCCCCAGCGGGAATTTCATTCTCCATCCCGTTGTTCTCAGCGACGTCAGCGTCGCCTTCAAAGGTGCCGGGAACTTCTATTGTTTCGCCATCCTCAACAACATTCGTTTGAGAAATAATCTTCTCGCCAAATTCTTGGGAAGGGAAAGTTCCCATCGGGAAGACAGTCTCGCCATCAAAAATGGGATCTTCAGAGATTATCGTTTCACCACCAACCTGCTCAGCCCCTTGTGGCATTGCCACGGTGCTGTTGCCTTGCAACCGCTGAAGGTTCGTGATCCGCTCTCCATTGGGACCCACGTAGTAAGCTGAACCGGGGACCTCTACCTCAGTCATCGCTGGAATTTCTACCGGCACGTAAGGAATGGACATTTCCTCGAAAGAGCCGCTGAATGGGTTTTCAAACTGATTGTTGAACTCTTGACCGTGGAGCTGTGGCGTGAAATTCAACGCGATTGTTCCGCAAGCGATAGCTTGGAGAATGACGTTTAGTTTTGTTTTCTTCATTTTAAAAACCGATTAGAAACAAATGGATTAGTGCTACTTGTTGAATGTTGGGCATGCATGGAGGATGAAAGCCGCGATTGAAATATGCGATAAGTCAGCATATAACTCGTGCACTTATATTACACAAAGGGGCATTAAATCACGATCGTTTTTGCTGTGAAAAGTATGATTCAAGTTTCCAAGCACGCTTCTTCTTGTGTATTTCGCGGATTCGCGTTCCGGTTATTCCGAATAGGTATACCGGTCACTTGAGAAATTAAAACATTTTGTGTTAGCCATTCCAAGTTTCCAGCCCTCAAGGATCTTTAATTTATGCCAAAAAGTGTCTTCATAATGCGGCACGCGAAAAGCTCTTGGGCCCAGTCGGGAATACCCGATCATGATCGTCCGCTCAATAAGCGTGGCATCGCTGATGCTCCGGCGATGGGGCGGATGTTGGTGGAGCATAAATTGGTTCCGCAGAAGCTGTACCATTCCTCGGCCAAACGAACCGTTTTGACGGCAGAACTGCTGTGTAAACAATTCGCTGGAGAGGCGACAATTGGAGGCGACATTTTCGACCGCAATTCTATCGAGTCGATGGAAGAGCTTTATCTCGCACCCTGGACAACTTACGTTGAACTGATGATGCATCTGGCCGAAGGGGATAGCAGTGAGCAACTCAATTCGATTATGCTTTTGGGGCATAATCCCGGTCTCGAAACGTTGATCGAAAAATTGACAGGGCGCTACCAAACAATGCCAACGGCGACCGTCGTTTGGATAGAAATGGCCAGCGATGATTGGGGCGACAGTGAAAATCTTATGGTCAGCGGAGGGTTTCGGCTGATGGATATCTGGCGTCCTAAGGAACTGTAGGTCGTGCCCTCAGCAGGAGAAGCCAAAGAAGGCTGTGGCGGACGCGAGGGCTTTCGCTGATACACGGCTGTTTCCCAACGGTGTACGTTCAAAACTCTGTACGAGTTCCGCTACGGCGACCTACTGGGCATCGATATCGACGATGGCTTTGACGACGCCAGAGACACCCTCATTAAGGTCGGTATAGAAACTGAGATCGCATTCGTGTTTGCCAGGTTCTGCCTCGCCTGTGTAAAACACTTCGACCACATGAACTTTGCGAGCACCCTTCTTCTTCTGCTTGACTCGATAAGCCCGAGTGCGGCACTTAACGTCAGTGATGTTGAATTCACGTTCGGATTGCAGAACGATCGTTTTCTTAACCTCTTGGCCGGGTTTAATGTCAGCCAAAGTAATTACTTCGGGGCTGATCTTGATCGCCACGACCTTAGCATTGAAAGGGATTCTGATTTGGCGTCGCCCATTCTGCTCCTCAACGACGACGATCAATTCGCCATCAGAGGCTCCTGCAGGTACCGTTGGCTTGAGCTGCGTCCGCATTTCATAGCGAACCTGTTGATTGCTACGAACGGTCTCCCGCAGCGAGACTTTGATGTGAGGAAATGTGCTTTTAACATCAATCACCCGAAAGCTCGGATCGCCTTGCGTTTCTAACTTAACGACGCGTTCGGGAAGATTTCTCTCGGTGACTTGGCCAAAATTAATTTCTTTAGGCGACATGCTTAAACCAGAGGTTCTTACGATGTTGCCTCGTACCGTTAATTGTACCTCGCCAACATAGGGCCGCTCAAATTGGACGGTGACAGTGGCCTGCTTGAATCCGTCAAAGGCGTTGCTATTAAATATGGCGACGACCTCAGCCTTCTCCCACATCTTCAAAGTCTTTTTGGTCACAGAAACCGATGTACATCCGCAACTAGAAATCACATTGCGAATCTTAATGTCTTCTTTGAACTTGTTTTCAATGACAAAACGATGTTCGGGCCGTTGGCCTTTGGGAACATTACCGAAGTCATGCGAAAATTCGCTGAACATCGAACGGGCCCATTGCTGAGCATCACAAGACTTTGGGATACTCCAAAGCAAAGCAAAGGCAAAAGCAACTAGAAGTGTGTTTTTAATATGACGATTCATTACTAATCTAACAAAATCTGTTGAGGCCAATCTCATCGGGTGCCCGCAAGGACTTATAGTTTATGTCTTTTTGCTAACTGTGGCTAGATTGCAGTCGAACGATAATGCGCTGATCGTAGCCTTAAGATTAACCGGTCTGGGGAGATAGGTTGTTTTGGGCAAATTATCGATTGGGAAATTGCGTGTCTAACGCAGCAACTGGCCACTTCCATCTCAAGGGTATCGGCGCTGAGTGAAGTTAAACTTTTCAACTGAAGCAACGTTGCGGAAGATGTCGCAGAAAATCTCTTTAAGTTATTCGGGCTGGTGAGGGTGAGAAGGCCATCAAGAGTTTTCTAAATTGTGATCGCTAAAAATACAGTTGTGATTGGTCAGAATATAACACCCTTAATTACAGAATTTCGATTCATACCTATTGAAAGATTCTTGATCGGAGCCTGTCAAATTTGCGATAGCTACAAAGGGGGCGCGCCGGCGATCCGCGTAACTGTCCAATAGCATCAACCCTATATAACTATGCTGGCTGCTGGTTAACGAAAAAACGGTGCCCTGCAAAAAGCAGAGCACCGCAGTTAAACTTTTTCAACACCTGAATTGCCTGATAAGATCAATGTGATCTTAGTACAGAGCAATCACATCCACGCCGAAGTATCCTTGCTCGTAATCAAGAGCTGGAGACCAGTCGTAACGGTACTCTGGACGAATAATCAAGTTCTGTGAAGGCTTGATGTTCAGACCAAACGTTACGTCGTAGTAAGAGTGAGACCCTGATGCTGGAAGGTTGCCACCGTGTGGAGCGTATCCAGTAAGAGTATCGCCTTTCCACCACTCAGCACGAACACCAGCGGCCAACCTGTCGTTGATGTCGTACAAGAAGTACTGGTTGATACCAACGTTGTCTTCGCCAGTTTCCTGAACACGAAGAAGGTCGCTTTGCAAAACCCAGTTGAAGTTGTCAGTAACAGCCGTGTCAAAGACAAAACTGTGGCTGTATGCATCAGAACCACGAGCACCGAAGTCACCGATCGTTGTGATGTAAGTCATTGTTGTAGCGTCAGTCAGAGCAGTACTGATACCGCCCATGAAGTTGCTTCCATTTCCGAACTGATCGAAACCAGTATCCCAACCAGCGGTCCAACCTGCGTAGATTGTTGTGTCGTCGCTGACGTTGAAAGTACCAATGGCACCGGTGTGAGTGAACGGTTCTGAGTTGTACATCGTGATGGCGTGAGAGTAGAAGAAGTTGTCGGGAGCGGTTACAACCTCATAGCCAATTAGAGTGTAAAAGTGACCGATTTTAACCGACCAAGCATCGCCGGCGACTTCACCGTACAACTGAGGAATCGCCCAACCATAACCACCACCACGCTGGAAGCTGTCGGCAAGATCGAATCGTCCCGGGTTGTTGCCAAAGGCCTGTGTGTCATTGGCGTCGATACCGTACATACCATCAAAACGGAAACCAAATCCAAGCCGACCATCTTGTGCTTCGGCAACTTTTTCGACGAACAACCAACCTTGGTGAAGGTTGAAATCTTCGGGTTGGCTGTTGAATAGGTCGTTGCTTTCAGAGTGATATCCACCCTGGAACCAACCACCAACATTCAGGTTTTCAAAGTTGAACAATGACCATGGGCCATCGGGTTCTGCATCCGGCTCTACGGCGTCGTACGCAGCACTGTAATCAGATGCATACCCGTCGTACGAATCAAAGTATTCTTGTGCGTGTGCATTACCACCCGCAAAAAGGGCGCCGGCTATGCCGAGAGCCAATTTCATTTTCAAAGTTAAGCGGCTCATTAGATCAATCTCCATACTAATTTATTTTGCCATCGCTCGAATTACCAAGGTGCTTCAGCAAACGCCCCAAGGCTTCTGAGCCGTGTGTTGCGGTTGATAGCATCCATCCATGGTTGTCTTATTCGACAATCAAGAGCATACGCCTTGTACGGAACCAATCTCTTTTCAAGGTGTTATACGAATCTTAACATGATATTTGAGAAGCTATATTGATCATCCGCGTTGCAACAATTCATCGCAAAGCACAACCCAATGAATGCATAGTTGTCTAACAAAGCCGAAAGACGACGATGCCTACCCAGCCCTCAAACCCTCTAGCACAAACCGCAAAGTTTGACTCCTGTGCCGATTAGCGGCAGCAAAAATCCGGGAGATTTGATCGAAGTGAGGCGGTCTCGATCGCAAACGATGGACCTATGGAATGTCCGCAAGACATTGTAGAGCTTCTCAAAATATTCTTTCAGAATCGTTGTAACTTCTTCTTATTCTTCTGGTGCGACGCCGATTGCCTCAGGTTTTTACGCGCTTTGGAGTAGCTTCAGCAATTGCTTCAGCGTGCGCGTGTTAGCAACATCGGTTGCCCGTAAACCACCGCGCCGAGCCTGTTTGATTCCGTACTTCATATTCACCAGCCCTAGGGTTCGGTGGGCGTCTGTGTTGATCACAATCGGAATCCCCTGTTCCTTCGCCGCCATTAAATACACTTCGTTCAGATCGAGCCTAACGGGATTTGCGTTCAGTTCCATCAGCGTCTTGTTCTCCTTCGCAGCAGCAAACACGGCCTCTAAATCAACATCATAGGGTTCGCGCTTATTCAGTAATCGCCCCGTCGGATGGGCCACCATACAAATATTCGGATTCTCGATCGCTCCAATAATGCGATCGGTAATTTGCGATCTGGGTTGGTTCTGCCCATAGTGAACACTGGCAATCACCCAGTCAGCCTGAGCCAACACTCCGTCTTGGATGTCCATTGGGCCGGATTCAAGAATATCACACTCGACTCCTTTGAGAATCACAAAATCATCGGTCGCGGCTGCATTGATCTCGTCAATCTGGGCCCACTGTTTCAACAAACGCTTTTCATCAAGCCCATTGGCCATCGCGACGCGCTTCGAATGATCAGTGATCGCGATGTACTTGAGCCCTAGTGCTCGCGCAGACTTCGCCATCGTTTCGATCGAATCCTTACCATCGGATTCGGTCGTATGCATGTGAAGATCCCCCTTAATATCCTTGAGGGTTATCAACTCGGGAAGATCATCCGATTGAGCCCATTCGAATTCCTTACGTGCCTCGCGTAGTTCGGGTTCGAAACACGGCAAACCCAACGTTTGGTAAACGTCGGTCTCTTCCTTTCCGGCGATCAGTTCATCCTCGTCGCCGCCGGTTCGATAGACGCCCCATTCGTTGATCTTCAAACCCTTGGCCTTGGCCAATCCTCTTACCTTCACGTTATGATCTTTAGACCCGGTGAAGTATTGTAGCGCTGCCCCAAACGATTCGTCCGGCACCACGCGTAAGTCGACTTGAAATTCATCTTCTAATCGCACCGACATTTTCGTTTCGCCACGCACAATTGTGGATGTGATTTCGCCATAATGCCCAAAGTGATCCATGACGGATTCCGATTCGGTGGACGTCACTAAAATATCCAAATCGCCGACGGTTTCTCTGCCGCGTCGGTAACTGCCGGCAAATTCAATTCGACCGACGTCCGCACATTGAATCATGTATTCTCGTAGTCGCTGAACGATCTTATCCGCAGTCGCCCACAAAATGCGCTGATTCGCGGCCACAGCAATTGCGATGCCGTCAAGGATCGACTGTTCGGTCTTTTTGCCAAAGCCTGAGAGTCCACTAACAATGCCTTCCTCGCAGGCGGCCTTTAATTGATCAAGATTCTGGATGTTGAGTTCGTTAAAAAGCGCGGCAGCTTTTTTCGGCCCAAGTTTCGGCACGTTCAACAGATCCAGCACCGAGCGTGGGACGGTCTCGAACAGTTCTTCGGTCTGCTGGAGCTTGCCCGTCTCGCAAAGTTCAATACACTTTTCAGCGACACCTTTACCGATGCCGTCAAGCTTGGTTAGGTCGTCGCCGTTGGCGATCATGGAAGCGATTGATGCCGTCAGGTCTTTAATTTGTCGCGCCCCATTTCGGTAGGCGCGTAGGCGAAACGCATTGGCTTTAGTGAACTCCAACAAGTCGGCCAATTGAGTTAAATTCTTGGCTATTTTTTCATTGTCCATGGGTACGATGATAGCCAAACCGTTTTACTGCCGAAACTCCCCAGAAGAAATGACCCGATATGCAGCCTGCGTCGCTGAATTTCTTTCGACTGACGATGTTTCTCGGTTCGTTTTTGCTGTTTTTAATCCAACCGATCATTGCGAAAATGATTCTTCCTTGGTTTGGTGGGTCGGCAGCGGTTTGGACAGCCTGCATGATGTTCTTTCAAGTCATGTTGGTGCTGGGTTACGCGTATTCCCATATTTTGGCTTCTTGGATTTCCTGCAAAACGGCCTTCGTCGTTCACGCCGTTGTTTTGGGATCCTGCTGTTTTTTTCTCCCAATCATTCCCGATTCTGCGCTGCGTCCGGCTTCTGGCGAGGGCTTGAATTGGGCGGTTGCTCTGACGCTGCTGTTGACGGTGGGGGGGCCGTACTTTGCTCTCGCGGCCAACAGCACGTTGCTTCAACTTTGGCACGAAGCACTGACTCGTGCGCCAGATGAAACCTCAACCAACCGCAGCACCACCTATCGACTCTACGCCGTGTCCAACTTGGGTTCGATGCTGGCTATATTGCTGTACCCGTTTTTGATCGAGCCCTTTGCAAGGCTGTCGTCGCAGGCCTGGATTTGGTCAGCGGGGTTTCTGGTTTACGCTATTTTATGTCTATGGACGGGTTGGCCGACGGTTAGATTGG